>JAABUS010001715.1_pt1 | contig 45908 bp, 43 predicted proteins | sample 5560161 | NCBI WGS metagenome assembly JAABUS01 (sample SAMN10711885, study PRJNA513376) | rock metagenome | isolation source: Antarctica rocks | place: Antarctica: Victoria Land, Trio Nunatak nord | collected 2016-01-04 | reverse complement strand
TAGTACTACAACGGCACATGGCATGCGGGACTCCGCCGAGACCAGAGGAGGCGGCGCATGCAGGCGACCCCGCAGGACCAGGCGCAACTCGCGCAGATTGGCGACTGGCAGCAGGAATTGACCGCGCTCCAGGTCCGCCTCGCCCCACGTTTTGCCCGCCCAGAGGTGCGGGCGCGGGCCGGACGCTTCTTGGCTGGCGTACTGGCGCCCGTCGGGCGGCGCAACGGCTGGCAGATGGCCGAGCAAGTGGGCGAGCGCAGCCCGGACGGGGTGCAGCGCTTGCTGCGCACCGCGCGCTGGGACGCCGACGCGGTGCGGGACGACCTGCGGGCCTACGTCGTCGCGCACCTGGGCGATCCGGAGGCGGTGCTGGTGATCGACGAGACCGGCTTCCTCAAGAAGGGGACCAGATCGGTCGGGGTGGCGCGCCAATACAGCGGGACGGCGGGGCGGATCGACAACTGCCAGATCGGCGTCTTTCTGGCCTACGCCGGTCCGCGCGGCCATGCCTTTCTGGATCGCGCGCTCTACCTGCCGAAGGCGTGGGCCGACGACCGCCCGCGCCGGACCGCGGCCGGGGTGCCGTCCGACGTGGCGTTCGCGACGAAAGGGGATCTGGCGCAGGCGATGTTGGCGCGGGCGTTCGCGGCGGGCGTGCCGGCGGCCTGGGTGACCGGCGACGAGCCCTACGGCAATGACGGCGATCTGCGCCGCTGGCTGGAAGCGCAGGGCCGTCCCTACGTCCTGGCCGTGGCGCGCTCCCATCCGGTCTGGCGCGACGGGGGACAAGTCCGGGTCGAGGCGCTGGTGGACGACATCCCGGAGGACGGCTGGCGCCGCATCGAGGTCGGCGCCGGCAGCAAGGGGCCGCGCATCTACGATTGGGCCGGCGCACGGCTGCCCTACCGGACGGCCGACGGCTGGGCGCAGTGGCTGCTCATCCGACGCTCCGTGGCCAAGCCGGACGAGGTGGCCTTCTATCGCGCCTTTGGGTGGCCCGAAACGACGCTCCCCGACTTGGCGCGGGTGGCCGGCACGCGCTGGCGCATCGAAGAAGGATTCCAGCGCGCCAAGGAGCTCGGGCTGGACCAGTACGAGGTGCGCCGCTGGGAGGGGTGGCACCGCCACACCACCCTCTGTTTGCTCGCCCACGCCTTTCTTGCAGCAATGCGGGCCGCGGCGAACGGCGGAAAAGGGGGGCCGACGCCGACCTGATCCCGGCGACCGTGCCCGAAGTGCGCCGTCTCCTCCGCCTGCTGGCGCTGCCGCCGACCGAGCGCGCGTTCGGCTGCCACTGGTCCCGCTGGCGTCGCCGCCGCCAGGCCGACGCCCGCCGCAGCCACTATAAACGCCGGATCGCACGTTCCATCATCGATGTGCCGTTGTAGTACTAGAACCCGTTTCAAAACTGCTTGAGCGCTCGGGCTCGAGTGCGAGGTCGTGTCAGCGTTCGGGATCGACGCCCGACGCGAGCCGGCCGCCGTGCGCCCAGGCGGCGAGATCGGGGTCGACGAGTTCCGCGACCCGCGCCTCGTACGCCGCGAGGTCGGCGGCGGCGAGGCGCGCCCGCCACTCGCCGGTGCCGCCGCTGCGGAAAAAGGCGCGCGCGTCCTTCCACATCCCGTGCGACGCGCTCGGCGCGACGTCGGCACCGCGCTCGCGCATCCGCGCCAGGCTCGCCTCCGGCGCGAGCTCGCGCGCGCGTTCCGGTGAGCAGGGGATGCCGAGGACGCGCGCCAGGCGGAGCATCTCACCCGCGAGGTCGGCCTTCAAGTCGGCGTAGTGGAAGAGGACGACGTTCGGATCGCGGCGATGCTGCCAGCCCGTGTCGAGGTGATGCAGCACCGAGGCGAGCGTCGTCTGCCCGCTGGGCGTCTCGTCGGTGATGAAGGTTCGGAACCGCTCGACCGGGTCCTGGGACGGGACGGTGCGCTCCGGCAGCTCGGCGAGGTCCTCGTTGCCGACGGCCGCGGCGCGCAGCGCCAGGAAGTGCGCGAAGTCCATGTTGGCGGCGTGATGTTCGAGCGAGATGGCGACGTCGCGCGGATCGCGGCCGACCACGAGATACGTGGCGTCGGCGTGCCGCGGCAGGCCGTCGAGGGGCGTGTGCGTCTTGATGACGCGGCGATGCGTCTGGGCGGCGAGCGTCGCCGTCACCTCGGCGAGCGGGCGGTTGCACATGTCGAGCCACGGCGACACCTCGTCGAGCGGCGCCGGGAACGCGGGCCCGTCGAAGATCACGAGCGCGCACAGCATCTGCGTCCAGGTGGTGCCCGACTTCGGCGGGGTGCTGATCACGACGTCGCCCGGGCGGAAAGCGAACCCGTCCCAGCGGCCACTGTCGGCGATGATCGAGCGGTAGCGTGTGCGCGAAGCCGGTGCGTCAGTCATGGCGCGATTCTACGCCGTCAGTCGCGACTTCGCCGCCGGGGACGTCGGCATCTGAGCCGGGCCGGGAGCCCCCACCACGCTCTGCCACGCCTGAGTGCACACATGTGTCAAGCATGTCGTGGCGAGGAGTCCAACGGTAGATGTCTCCTCGGTTCCCAGAACCCGTTTCATAAATCCTCGGCTGGCCGGTTATCGCCGGGAGGAGGGGCTGGACGTGCCGTGAGGATGCGGCATCTGATCCCCGATCGCCAGCACCTCCGACGTCCTCAACCATTTATGAAACCGGTTCCCAGAACCGGTTTCATAAATCCCCAGACCTGAAAATGGGTGGAGTTCCCCCGTTCCCTGAGGAGCACGCCCATGTCCTCGATCCTCTCGAGCGACGTCCTCACCCCGCGTCAACTGGCCTTCATTGCCGACCGCCTCCCGGAACCGCCATGCGCCCCGAGAGGCCGACGGCCCTATTCGAATTTGCAGCTGCTCCCAGGAATCCTGCGCGTCTTGCGCTCAGGCTGCCGCTGGCGCGATCTCGATCGTCCTGGGCACCCGTCAGGCGTCACGCACTGGCGCCGACTGCGATACTGGCATCGGACGCAGGGCTATTGCCGGGTCTGGCGCACGCTCCTCAATCTGCTTGTCCAAGCTAAGCGCCTCGACCGCTCCCTCATCAGCCTCGACGGCACCCTCATCCCCAGCCAGGAATTCACGGAACAGACCGGCTATTCGGGCAAACACCGCTCTGTTGGGACGAAGCTGTCACTGCTGGTGGATCGTGCCGGGACTCCGCTCGCCGTCAGCGTTGCGCCAGGCAACTATCACGATGGCGCCCTGGGGTTTCTCACCCTGGCCAACATCTACACACCACCGCCGATCTTGCGCGGCATCCTGCCTGACGCGGCGAAGACTGCCGAGCCGACCCTGCTGGCCGACAAGGGCTACGACAGCCGACGCTTCCGACAGTTTGTCCACGAACAGGGTTTCCGGCCGATCATCCCAACGCGGTCCTGCATCCCGGTCGAGCAGGCCGTTGGCGAGCTGTATACCGAGGACGCCACGCTCCAGCGGAAGCGTTATGTGGTCGAGCGCACGGTGGGCTGGCTCAAAGGCTTCCGGCGGCTGCGTTACCGGGTGGATCGGACGGTTGCCTCGTTTCACGCCTTTGTGTACCTAGCGGTCCTCGTCCTGTGCGTGCGGCGCTTGGTATACGCCCATCACGACAAGGGGCGAGGTGCGTTGTTCCCTACGCGGCAGGCGCGGCCGCCGTCGCCTCGGCCTCAGGCGTTGCAATGTCGCCCGGAGAGATGAGGACGACTCTGGCACATGGAGCACCGCGCCGACGGGTGTCAACGGCTGCTCCATGTGCCACGAGCGGCTGCCTTACGGGACGAGCACCACTTCGCGGCCCGCCTGCGAAATGTCGTACGTGGGATTCGCCACGTGAACGTGCTCGGCGTCCACGGTCGTTATGACCCGGTCGATAAAGGTCTCGGTCGGGATGACGTCTGCGGTGTCCCGAGCCAGAATGACGAGCGTGGCGCGATGGACCTCGTCGGCCGACATGCTGCCATAGCCCAAATCTGGGTAATCGCCGGTGGCGGTGGCGTCGGAGAGAAAGACGACCTGAAAGTCGCGGAAGAACGCGTCGCGAGCGGTGGCATGGCAACAGTTCTCGGTGGTGACCCCGGTGATCACCACAGTGCGGACGCCGCGCCCACGCAGGATGATCTCCAGATCCGTGCCATAAAAGGCACTGAAGCGGTGCTTGGAGATCACGATCTCATCGTCGCGGGGCGCGATCTCGGGGAAGACAGCGGCACCGGCTGAGCCGGCCACCAGCGCGTCTCGTCGGGCGATCGCTGGGGCATGCGCCAGAAGACCCAGGTCACAGCCATCCGGCCGGTGGACGTGCGCCGTGTAGATGATCGGGATGCCGGACTCTCGACAGCACGCTAGGGCCTTTTGCAGCTGCGGCAGCATTGCGTAGCCAGCGGGCGACTGCATCGGGGCGCCCGGGGCCACGAAGTCGTTTTGCATGTCCACCACGATTAGGGCCGTTGTGCTGGGGTCGATGCGCTCGACGGTGTACATGGTGTTCCTCCTTGCTGTGCGTGATGCCCACAATGAGCGTATGACAGCGGTGTCGAGATGTCCAATACTATTCTTCCGGCATACTGATACTGAAAAAGGTATGAATCTCATGGAGCAGCGCCAACTCCGCCGGTTCGTCGCCGTCGCCGATGAACTCCACTTCACTCGCGCCGCGGAACGGCTGGGGATTCCGCAACCGGCCCTCAGCCTGCACATCCGTCAGCTCGAGGCGGAGGTGGGGGTCGCACTGTTCCGCCGCACCAAGCGTCGCGTCGAGCTCACCGCCGCTGGCCAAGTGCTGCTGACGGAAGCGCGGCAGGTGTTGGCGCAGCTGGACTGGGCGGTGAGCGCGGCCCGCCGTGCCGAGCAGGGGGAAGTCGGGCGGCTCGCGCTCGGCTTCGTTGGCCCGGCCGCCTACAGCGTGCTCCCGCCGATCCTGCGCGCCTTTCACGAGCGCTTCCCGGACGTCGAGCTCGATGTGGACGAACTGAACACCGGCCGGCAGGTGCCGGCGCTGCGCGAGGGCCGGCTCCACCTCGGCTTGCTTCGTCCACCCGCGCCGGAGGAGAGCGACGGCCTGGTCATCGAGCCGGTCTTGCGGGAGGCGGTGGTGGTGGCCCTGCGGCGCGGGCACCCGTTGGCGGGTGATCGGATCGTGCACCTGGGCGAGCTTGCCGATGAACCGCTCTTGCTCTTCCGCCGGGATCTGGAACCGACCCTCTACGACACTTACATGCGGCTGTGTGCCGATGCCGGCGTCACGCCCCGCATCCTCCACGGGGCCAACCCGATGCACCTTATCGTCAGTCTCGTCGCGGCTGGACTCGGGTTTGCCCTCCTCCCAGCTTCGGTCCGCAACCTGCAGCGACCGGACGTCGTCTATCGCCCGCTCAAGCCGCAGCCGCCAAAGGTGGAGGTAGCGGCTGCCTGGCGACTCGACGAGCCGTCGCCCGTCTTGCGCGCGTTCCTCGGGGTCATGCGCGAGGTCGTTAGCCACCCCACGCCGGCTGTGAGCCCTGCCGCGCCTGGAGATAGCTCCGCTTCGCCCGCAACGGGGAACCACAAGCCACAGGATTTATGAAACCGGTTCCCATAACGCCCCATCTCGCCACCAGCCGGCGCGACTTCGTGCCTAGCGCATTCGATCTCGGTTCCAAATAAGGGCCACTGCACCCGGTTATCGGCCCAAGTTTCTGCCCTCGACCGGGGACCATCCCGATCGGCGTCGCCTTGTTTCTCTTCTGCGATTCAGCGGAGGTCGCCGCTGACCGACAGGAACCGGCGCCGCGGGCAGCCCCGGCCGGCTTCCGCGTGGGCGCCGCGTCTCGACCGCGACGAACTCGCGTTCGCGCGCATGAAGGACGGCAGCACGCAGTGGCGCGTCGTGCGGCGCGAGGGACGCATCCGCGTCCTCAGGCAACCGGTGCCGCAAGGATCCGAGGTCTCCGTCGGCAGGCGGGCGACGGCTCTGCTCAGCTCTTTCGTTCGCTCGTAGCCGCCTCGGACCCCCGCAGCCCCAGCCACCACGGTCGGCGCGGCGGCGAGGACGGATGGCACGCCGTTTGCTGACCCCGCTGGACGAGCCGATGCGGTACGCCCTTTCCGCTAGCCAGGAGGAATGCTCACATGAGCGCAGGGAACCAAAGTTCCGGTCGGGAGACCACCATCGTCGACAACGAGGTCTATAACCTGCTGACGACCCTCACAACGAAGTTGCAAGGATTGGCCGCCTACGATAAGTACCAACAGGACGGCCAGGCCAACGACCCGATCTGGCAGGAGTTGCGCCAGCAGGACGAACAGGGGGCACGACGGCTCCTCCAGCAACTGGAGCAATTCGCCCAGCAAGGCAAGCTCCGGGCGCGGTAGCCTGTCGCAGGGATCGCGGCGTGAGCACCGCCCGCAGGAGGCGCCTGAGGCCCCGGTTCGTCCCCGGCCGACCGTGCACGTCACCGGGGTAGTGGCGCGCACGGTCGCCTGCGGCCCGCCGGCGCAGGTAACCGCCGAGAACCCCGCGTCGCACCGGGAGCGGCAAGAGCAGTTCCAGTTGGAGGCCGAGATCACCCAGATCCTCGAGCAGATTGAACGTCTCATCCCTAAATCGGGTTGTCCGAAACAGCCATGCGTCAGACGTATTGCGCTACGAACGATCCCGCGATGGACCATTCCGTGCGCCCCCGAGGTCTCCCACTCGGGGGCGTCCCGTATTCGCGCCGCTGGGCGCTGCCTCGCTGCCCGTGCCAGTCGCTTAGGCGCTCGGGGTGCCAGCATCTGGCGTGCTGGGCTGCGCGCAGCGCACGAGTGGACCACCCGGTGTCCGGTAGATCACACCGGTCGGGTCGACGGGGTCCCCCGGCCCAGGGTAGGTGACCGCCTTGCCGCTGCCGCCGATGATCCCCTTCTTCTTCAGAAGGGCGAGGAACTCCGCGACGGTGGCAAACATCATTGGTGCGAAGGCGTGGTCGTTGGCCGGCCGGATGCCGAGCGCGTGGTTCGCTAACAGCCGGTGCTCGGCTTCCTCGGTCGCGAATTGGCCATTCGCCTTGACGAGGTCGAACCGTTGCTCCCGGGTGAAGGTCTGCATCGAAGCCATCACCGCCGCGATCGCCGCGTCTTCTAACTCCACGAGGTCCTTGAAGAGGGTCTTCGGGTCCTGCAGCATCTTGGGGTCCGGGATGTGGAAGGTCTCCGTCAGCAGCTTCGCGCCGGCGCCCTGCAGGAAGTCGAGGTGGAATTGCTCCTGCGCTCGCACCCCCGTGAGGATCGTCAGCACCTTGGCGGGGATCGCTGGACTGTAGGTGCCGTGTTTGGCGCTGTCGAACACCGTGCCGACGAGCGTCACCCCGAAGGCCTCGTTGGTCGCCAGGATATCCAGGATGTCCTGGACCTGCTCCGTCTCCTCGGCTGCGGGGTTCAAGTTGTTGGCGGCCCCCGCCGTTGCCGGTCGCAGCAGCCCCATGTGGGTCAGGGCCAGGCCCGCGCCGAGGGTGCTGACGCCTGAGAGAAGCGCCCGCCGCGAGTGGCGCGCGTCCGTCAGGAACGCCAGGGGATCGTGCGTGTCCGTGTTCATCGATCGCTCTCCTTTCAGGGTCGCCGTGGTTAAGACTTGAGCTGGTGGACACCGGTGGTGTCGATCTTGCCTGGTCCGGGGTAGGTGATCTCGTCCCCGTTCCCCCCGATCCAACCGAGCTGCTGCAGCGCGTCGGCCGCCCCGCCGACGCTCGTGAACAACGCCTTCTCGAAGGCAATGTCGTTCGGCAGACCCTTGAGCACACCGGCCCCGGTCGCAAAGAAGCGGACGGCCACCCGGTGCTCGGCTTCAACCGCGGCGATGGCCAGGGCACGTTGAACGAGCTTCGGTTGGTCAAGGGCGGCGAACTCTTGGGCCGCCGCGAGGTAGGCCGCGACGACGACCTCTTCCAACCCGACCACCGCTGGCAAGAACACCTCCATGTCGGTGAGGATCATCGGATCGGGGACGGTGAACGAGAGTGTGGCGGCCACGGCGTCGGCCTGGGTCAGCGCCTCGTAGTGAGCCTGTTCCTCCGCCCGCGCCGCCGTGAAGGTCAGGACCTGCTCCTGGCTCATGGCCAGCTCACCCTTCTCAGCGCTCTCGAGCGCGGCGCCGAGCATCGATACGGCCAGTGCCTCGGCCGTTGCCAAGACGTTCATAATGTCCGAGGCCGATTCGCAGTTCGCCGCCGCGTCTCGCAGCGCGGCGCTGGATGTTGCCATGTCCGATGTCTCCTCTCGCTCGTCTCACAACTCGTGGTCTCCGCTTGCGGCGACCCCTGTCCCTAAACCTCCTTCCCGAGCCGACCCGCCGGACCGGCCGTCGGTCGGCGGTCCTCACCATTGAGTACACCGGATCGGCGGGGGCGGATTGGAGGCGTTCGGTCCCCAGATCTCTCACGGAACGGAGGCTCTCCCGCGCTGTTCGTGACACGCGGTCTCGGACCACAACACGCCGGTGACGACTGATGGTCGCGCCGACCACCGCTCGCCATCTTCACCACAGGTGCGGGAGAGCCCGAACGGGGTATGCCGTCGGGCCAGATTGGTGGCCGCCGTGGGTGAGCCAGGTTGCCTCCGCTGGGCGACCGTTAGTGAGGCGGCTGGCGGCCGAGCGCCGGGGAGTTGACGTCCCCGGCGCTCGGCTCGCTCCCTCCGCACGGCGTTTACGTGACGACGATCGTCGCCTTCATGGACGGGTGAATGTCGCAGTGATAGGTGTAGGTGCCGGGCTTGTCGAAGGTCTCGCGGTAGCTCGTGCCCGGGTCTAGCCGGCCCAACTCGAACTCGCCCTGGTCCCCGTCGACCGTGTGGGCCGTGGCGTCCTGATTGGTCCAGATCACCGTTGTGCCGACCTGGACCTCCAGCGATGCTGGGGTGAACGCGAGGTCCTTGATGCCGACCGTCGCCTGGGTGGTGCCGGCCGTATTCCCTCCGGCGGGCGATGCCGCGGGGGCGGTGGCCCCCTCAGTCGGGTTCAGCCGCGCCTCAAGCGTGATGGCAGGGGCGTCGCCGGTGTTGCGAACCACGTGCACCACACTCTCGTCGTAGAAGACCGAATCCCCCACGTTGAGTGTGACCTCGGCGCCGGCGGCGATGGTCTCCCCACTGCCGTCGGCACCGGCGCGGGTCACGAGGGCCGCGCCCTCAACGACCTTGAAGCCAACAGTACCGGCCTCGACGGCGAGCACGACCGGGCCCGGAGCAGGATGCGCCCCGCTGTCGGCGCCCGGCGCGAAGGTGCGGCGTTGGAGCAGCAGCGTCCGACCCGGTGCCAGGGCCGAGACGCCACTGCCGAGGAGGTCCTTCTGAACGCCCCCGGCGGGCCCGGCGGGGGGCGCCGCGGGCGTGCCACCCTGGGCACCACCCAGCGTCGGACCGGCGGTCAGGACGGCGGCGCAGAGGAGGACGAGCACTGAACCGAGAACAACGCGTCGTCGCATGAGTCTCTCCTTGCTGTTGTGGGACACCACGAGCGATGACCCGTCGGATCGCCAACGTTCCTCAGTTCCATCGATTTTGTTCGGTGGTTGCGAGGGACGTGCGCTGCTTAGGGGCCGGTCCAAGCGATCACGACCGAGCCGCTCGGTACCGTGCCGCCCCCTGCGGGTTCTAGCGTGACTTGGAGGGCGTCCGGGGCGCCCAGGCCCCGTTGGTCTACGATCACGAGAGCGCTGCCGTTGCTGTCCAACTCGACCACGCCCAACGAGCGCCAGGTCCCGTCGTGACGCGCCCAGGCTTGATAGGTCTGACCGGCGGGCGCCGGAGCGAAGTGCGACACGGTCAGCACGGCGAGATCGGCGTCGGGACGGGTGCGGTACGTTCCGTGCGTGTCCGCGGGCACCCCGGGCGCCGCCACGAGGCGGACGGCGGTGACATCGCTGGCCGTGACCATCCGGAGCGCTGCTTCGTGGCGCCGCAGCGTCGCCTGCTGGTGGTGGTCGTGGATGGCCAGCATCGCGAGCCCGCCAGTCAGCGCCACCGTCAGGGCCAGAAGCCCGACGAGGGAGAGGCGGAGTCCTCGCAGGCCCGCGCGGATGCGGGTCTTGGCGGTGCCAAGCGGCAGGCCGAGGAAGGTGGCGATCTGCTCATGGGTGAGCTCCTCAAAGAAGGCGAGGCTGAGCGCCTGGCGTTGCGATGGCGGTAGCGCCGCCACCGCCTCCTGCACGGCGGCGCGGCGGTACTCGCGCCAGGCCGCCTCGTCCGGCTCCGGCTCGTGGTCAGGCACCGCGGCCAGCTGGAGCCCGTTAGGGTCGGGCGTGGTGACCGGCCGACGGCCACGCCGCCGCAGTTCGTTCACGATGCGCAGGTGGGCGATCCGCAGGAGCCAGGGCCGGACCGGGCCACGCGCCGGGTCATAGGTATCCGCTTTGCGCCAGACGGCAACGAAGACGTCCTGGACGATCTCCTCGGCGGCGGCACGATCGAGCGACCGCGCGGCCAGGTTGAAGATCAGGGCGGCGTAGCGCCCGTGGAGGGGCGCGAGGGCGGCTTCCCGCCCGGCGGCGAGCTGGCACACCAGGTCCTCGTCGCTGAGGGTGTCCATCGGTGGGCCGGTCTCCTATTCATCCTCAGCTGAGCGTCCGTTCTGTTCCGTTGCGTCCCGTCGCCTGGTCCTCATGAATCAATACACCGGCGTGGCCCAGTTGGATTGGTGGTCGTCATGGGTGATGTTCAAGAGTTCACCCACGTGGCCGCCCGCAGACCTCCTCATCAAATGGGGGTCATATAGCAGCAGGATCGCTGGCCGCCGCATCGAGCTGGCGGGACGGGGTTGGCGCTGCGCCGTTGTCTGACGGGCATCGCCGCCGATGCTCAACCCTGTCTACCCTGCGCGCTCCGCCAATTCGAACAAACGCCGCTGCGGCTGGTCCGCACGGCGTTGACGACGAGGCCGGTAGGGCATCAGGCGCTGGGCGGGATGCCACTCCACGTCCTCCAACGAGGGGAGGAACGGCTGGGGCGAGGCATGACCGATGACGAAGAACCGGGCCTCGCCGACGTCCCGCAGCTGGCGTCCGTCCGCCGCGAGGACGACCGGATACTGGGCCAGCGTCTCGGTCTCGTGCTCCAGCGTCAGGATCTCTCCGTGTACCCAGACGGCGGCCCGCTCGCCGGCGAGGCCCCGTTCGCCGTAGAGCCGCCAATGCCGGAAGCGCAGGTAACCGCCCGGGTTGAGCAGCCGCGTCGCCCGGAGCCGGAAGAGCCGGTCGAGATCGGCCGGGTCGCACCAGGCGCCTTGGACCCACCCCAGGACGACGGCCGGGCTGCGCCGTCCCTTGGGGCGATCGGCGTGGGCCGCATGCGACTGGTGGTTGTAGTCGCGGAAGAAGCGCTCGTGGACGGCCTGCAACTCGGCCCAGGTCGTGGCCCGGGCGCAGTGGACGTCCGCCATCCGGCGCATCACGTTGAAGTGGGTCTCGATGTCGTTCTGCCAGGGCTGGCCCTGGTCGATCGCTTCTTTGCGGATGCCGAGCGCCGCGTAGATGGCCCGCGCCTGCTTCGCCTTGAACACGCTGCCGCTATCACTGACGAGGACCTCGGGCGCCCCATGGGCCTCGACCGCCGCCCGGAGCACGATCAGGTAGGCCGTCAAGTCCTGTCGCGGGGAGATCGCGCTGGCGAGCAAGGCCCGGCTGAAGTTCTCCAGCACGGAGATCACATACACCGGTTTGTCAGTCTCGAGCGCGTGATCTTCGATGTAGCGGATGTCGACCGACCAGTACTGGTGCCGCCGTTGCGCCGCGAACGGCATCGGTTGGGGATCGTGGGGCGTTGACCGGGCTGAGCGGGGCGCCCCGAGGGCGCGATGCAGGGCCAGGATGCGGCCGCAGGTGCTCGGACTCAACGGGATGCCCATCTGCTCGAGCGCGGCGTGGATCCGAAACTCGCCGAGCTCGGGGTTGGCCTGCAGGCGGCGGATCGCCGCCATCGCCTTGAGGTCGACCTTGCGCGCCGGCTGGCGTGGCCCGTGTGGACGGTCGGCCAACCCGGGAAGCCCTTCGTCCACCCAGCGCTGCAAGGTCTCGTAGACCCGAGGGCGCGTGGTCTCCAGATAGCCAGCAATCGCCTTGACGGTCCAGCCCTCGAGATACAGATCAACGACGGCCTTGCGCCGGGCAACCGGATCGGTCGTGTCGCGGTAGCGGGGCAAACGCCGCGGCGAGTACAGCGGGAGCGGCTCGACGGCGAGCACCTTGGCGACCGTGTGGTAGCTCACGGCGCGGTCGAACCGGTGCCGGCAGATGCGGGCGATCTCGAAGGGACCGAGCGGCGGGTACTCGGCCTTCAGTTCGAGGATGGCGCGCCGGATGCCGAGCGGGAGGAGACGCCGATCCGGCGTCGGCGGAGGGTCGGGCTCGAAGAGACTCCGCATCCCGGCCGCCGCGAAGCGGGCGGTCTTCCGGCGGAGGCTGCGTGCGGACACCCCCGTCGCGCGCGCCCGGTCCGTGACCTGCTGCCCGAAGAGCACGATCGGGCGCAGGAGTTCGTAGCGCTCCTGCTCCGGCGAGGCGACCAGCTGGCGCAATTGGTCCCAGTCGTCGGTCGGCTGGCGTCGGGCGCGGGCTGTGGTCGGCATGATCCTTCCCCACGGCGAAGGCGCCCCGACCCGGGGGCTCGGGGACTCGGCGCGGGGATGACCGTTCTTTACCGTAGCGATGCCACGCTGTCAACACTGGCGGCCAGCGCATCGGCCAGCGATCCTGCTGCTATATGACCCCTCATTTGATGAGGAGGTCTGCCGCCCGACCGTGGATCTCTGGCTGTTCGCGGGCTGAGCGACAGGGGGCGTCGGGCGCGTCCCTTCGCTTCTCTGGGGAGGGCGATCGGTGCCCACCGGGGCGAATCAGGCAACCTCCCCCCGCTGGCCGTCGTCACCAAGATCGCGGGATGTCCAAGAACGGCGCCACCCCGTCCACGTAACGACCGACCCGACCGAGCGCGACGACGGGCCGGGGAGCATCCCCGGCCCGTCGTGTTGCCTCGACGAATGAGTGTCCGCTAGGCTCGCCGCGAGCGCCCTGGTTCCCAGAACCGGTTTCAGAATTCCGCGGCCGACGTTGGCCACGGAGACGATCGGCGGGATCGAGCCGCGAGGATGCGGCATCTCCAGACGGATCACGAGCGTATCCGGAGCACTCACCTATTTATGAAACGGGTTCCGATAACGCCCCAGCCTGTTGAAAAACGGCTAGTGGCTCCGCTGCCCTGCCCGGCGGACGGATCCCGAATCTCGGAAGGGCTCCGTCCCCGGCGCGGGGATGGGTCAGCCAGAGATTCCCCCGAGCTGGGGTGGCTGTCCGGGGAGTGCCAGCGGGCTCCCGCACGGCGCGTGGCGGCGTCCCCAACCGGTAGCGGCCAGGTAGCGTTTGAGGTTCTGGCCAGTTGCCACCAGCAGCCCCTCGAAGTTCACGCTCTCCAGCCCGCGGAGCCGGAAGCGACGTAAGCCATGCCACTGCTTGGCTTCCGCGAACAGCGGCTCGACCCACACCTGCCGCTTGCGCATGGCCTTCTTGTAGGCCTCAGTCGCATGGTAGGCGCGCACGCGGTCCAGGTACGCCTCGTCGGCGCTCCGCCGCACCCGGCGCCCGCGGCGACTGGTGGTGCACCGGGCCTTGAGCGGGCAGGCGTTACAGGCGGCCGCCGGCGCCTGGTAGATGCGCGCCGGCTGGTCGCCTGCGTGCTTGAGGGGGCGGAGCAGGGCGCCCCCGGGGCATCGGTACGCGTCGATGTCGGCGTCGTAGGCGAAGTCGCCCTTGCCAAAGAAGGGCGTCCGGCCGTCGAAGTCGGGCAGCGGGACGTAGGCGCGGATGCCCTCGTCCTCGACTGCGACGATATTCTCCAGCGTGCCGTACGTCGTGTCGCCGGTGACGTGGTGCGGCCGCAGCTTCCGGCGGAAGCGGACTCGCCAGAGCAGGTCGCGCATCGGCACGTTCTCCATCACGTCGGCGGGCGTGACCAACGCCGAGAGGATGATGCGGGCCTTGCCCCCGTCGACGACGTAGTGGTCGTGGTAGCCCAGGGCCGTCCCGTTCGGGGTCTGCATCGGGGTGGCGTCGGGGTCGGTCGGGCTCACCCGGAAGTCGCTCGTCCGTCGGTAGCTGCCGGAGGAAGGACGGTGCGGGTCCAGCCGCCGCTCCTCCAGCAGCGGCCATGGTCGATAGTCCGCAGCGGGCGGTTCTTCGGCGGCGTGCTCGGTCGGTAGCCGCACGACCCCAACGGGCAGATCGTCCGAGCCCGCAAGAGGGTGGGGTGCCGATTCACCACCGGCGGTCTCGCCGGCGAACAGGTTGGCGACGTGGGTCCTCGCCTCGTAATAGAAGCGCGGGACGAGCGAATCAAGGGCGGCGTTGGCTTCGACCTTCGTAGCATCGAAGTAGAGCTCGCGGCCCCACACCAGGTCGGCGTCTTGGCACAAGTCCACCACCTGCTCGAAGAAGCGCTGGAAGGTGTTGATGCCGAGCCGCTGCCGGATGCGCGTGAGGCTGGAGTGGTCGGGCAGCGGCTCGTCCAGCGCGTACCCCAAGTACCAGCGGTGGGCTAGGTTGAGGCTCGCGGCCTCGACCAGCTTGCGCTCGGAGCGGATCCCCTCGAAGAACATCACCAGCTGGAGCTTGAAGAAGACGACCGGGTCGATGCCGGGCCGCCCCCGGTCGGCGTACAGCTCGCGCACCCAGTCACGGACGAACGCCAGGTCGAGCCTAGCTTCCAGGTGGCGGTAGAAGTGACCTCGAGGGACGAGGTCATCGAGCGAAACGGCGATCGGCTCACTGAGGCGGCGCAGCTTTGCGGGGCCGAGCATGGCGAGCTCCGGGATACCGGCCGAGGTCGGCGGGAGGGGCGGATTACTCCTCACCGACGCCGGCCGCCGCGGTCGCCCGGAGTTCCTGCACGGCGGCGGCCTCGAGCGCGAGCGAGACCCCCGTGCCGACGACCAGCGCCCAGAACAGCGGCCCCAGCCCGAAGAGCGTCAGCTGCGAAGACGCGGCCGCGAAGGCGAACAGCGGCCCGAGCAGGAGCGGGCCGCGGACCATCTCGCCGAGGGCCTGGGCCAGCACCCCGACGAGCGCCAGCCCCGCCACGGCGAGCAGCAGCGGCAGGGGCAGGAGCGCCGGCAGGTCCGCCGCGACGCCCGCGCCGAGCGCGATGACGACCGAGACCGCGCCGACCGCGTAGACCGACCAGTGCCGCACCGCCCTCTCGCCCGCCTCCGGCCCGGCGGTCAGCGGCGTGAGCACCGACACCAGGCAGACCGGCACCGGGCCGAGGACGGCGCCCAGGGCCGACCCCAGGCCGCTGACGACATCGATGAGGCGCGCCGGCGGGCGGTACCCCTGGCTCCGCAGGTAGACGACCGCCGTCAGGTTCGCCTGGAGCGCGACCAGGGCGACGAAGACCGGCACCACGGTCAGGATCGCCTCGAGGGAGAAGGTCGGCATCGTGAGCGCAAGCGGCGGCGCCGACCAGGCGTCCGGCAGCGCCCCGTACCGGCCGGTCACCCCGGTGAAGACGAGGCCGGCGACCATCGCCGGCAGGAGCGGGGGGATCCGGGCGCCGAGGAACCGCCGGCCGAGCACGTAGGCCAAGAGTGTGCCGGCGATCACCACCTGCTCCTGGTCCAAAGCGTCGAAGACCCCGGCGACGAAGGGCAGCACGCTGGCGGCCACGACGGCGAACACGACCGGCGCCGGCACGAGCGCCACGACCCGGGCGGTCAGGCCGAACGCACCCAGGAGTGCGACGGCGGTGCCGCCGACGAGCGTGGCGCCGAGGAGGTCGGCGTAGCCCACCTGGCCCGCCACCGAGGCGAGGAAGGCGATAACGAACCCATTCCAGCCGAGGAAGAGGGGCTGGCGGTAGACGCGGGTCAGGACCAGGCTGAGCACCCCCGGGATGCCGTAGAGGGCAAACAGCCAGGCGCCCGTCTGGCGTGGCGTGAACCCGAGGGCCTGGGCGGTCGCCAGCGGGATGGCCAGGACCGCGACGACGACGATCGTGAGGGGGACGGCCATGCTCAGGGGCGGCACCAACCGCCGCACCCGACCCGCCGCGACCGGTCCGACCGCCATCGCCGTCCTCATGGTGGAACACGCGGGCGCAATGCCCTTCCCAGCTTAGCGGCTGGCCCGCGTTTTTCAACAGGCTGGGTCGTTTCCGAGACGGGAACCCTTGCCGCCAAGCGGTGAAGCGGGCCGCTCGGCCTCCCCGGGCGTCCGCGGGATCCGCCTAGGTCGGCGGCGCAACCCGGCGCGCCAGGTCGAGGGGGGAGCGAGGGCCAGCCCCGCGGTGGCGCGCCGGGTTGCGCCGATGCCCCGGCCCCGGCTCGCCCCTATACTAGCGGTCCCGTCCCGCCGGGCGACGAGACGGACGCGCGCGGGAGGCGGGCCGATGACGAAGGTGCTGGTGCTGCTGCACAAGCGGGCGGACCTGGGGTGGGACGAGTTCCTCCGCTACTGGCGCGAGACCCACCGCCCGCTCGCGCTGCGGCTCCCCGGCCTGCGCGGCTACGTCGAGAACCACGCGCCGGAGGTGGGCCACCTCCCCTACGGGGTGGCCGAGCTCCGGTTCGACGACCCGGGGGCGTTCCAGGCGGCGCTCGCCTCCCCCGAGGGGCGGGCGGCGCTGGCGGACCTGGCCAACTTCGTCGACCTCGACAAGACCGGCATGACGGTGGTCGCCGAGGTCCTGACCTGGGAGGACCCGGCGGGCACCGACGAGTCACCGCCGGGGGAACGCCGCCGTCAGGCCGTTCGGTCGGGCTCGGGCTCGGGCTCGGCCACGGCGTAGCCGGCCCGCCCGCCCGCCTTGGCCCGGTAGAGCGCGGCGTCGGCGGCCCGGAGCAGGGCGGCGGGCTCCGCCCCCCCGTCGGCGCCGAGCGCGATCCCGACGCTGGCCCCCACCCGCGCCGCCCGCCGGTCGAGGGCGAAGGGCGCGCGCAGGGCCGCGACCACCCGCGTCGCCGCCGCGACGGCGACGCCGCGGTCGACCCCCTCGAGCAGGACCGCGAACTCGTCGCCGCCGAGGCGGGCGACGGTGTCCTCCGCCCGCAGCGCCGCCCGCAGCCGCGCGGCCACCGCGACCAGGAGGCGGTCGCCGGCGTCGTGGCCGAGGCCGTCGTTGACGTCCTTGAAGTCGTCCAGGTCGACGAACAGCACCGCCGCGGCCTCCGCACGGCGGCGGGCGCGGGCCAGGGCGTGCCCGAGGCGGTCGAGGAACAGGGCGCGGTTCGGGAGGTCGGTCAGGGGGTCGTGGGTGGCCCGGTGCGCCAGCGCCTCCTGGAGCCGCCGCCGCTCGGTCACGTCCATCACCACCCCCGCCACGCGGAGGGGCCGGCCCGCGGCGTCGGCCGCCACCACCCGGCCCTTCTGGGCCAGCCAGCGCGCCGCGCCGTCGGGGGCGCGGATGCGGAACTCGACGTCGTAGTCCGCGCCCTCCGCCAGGGTCCAGCGCTCGGCCCGGGCGAGGGCCGCCCGGTCGTCGGGGTGGACGTCGGCCAGCTGGCCGGGGAGGAGGTGGGCGAGCGCCCCGGCGGGGTCGGCCAGGGTGCCGAGGCTGCCGGTGACGCGGACCTCGCCGGCGGCGACGTCCCACTCCCAGCCGACCATGCCGGCGGCCCACAGGGCAACGCGGAGGCGGTCCTCGCTCTCCCGCAGCCGCCCCGCGAGGTCGGGCGGGGCGGCGGGTGCCGCGGCGCCGGCGCGGGCGGTGAGCGGACCGGTGGCCGGTCCGTCGTCCTGTCCGGTGTCCGGTGTCCGGTCCGCGCTCTGCTGGCCCATGGCGGCCGCAGTATCGGCGGCGCCGGCGGCGCACGCAAGCCGCCGATCGGCCGGATCGAGCGCGGCGCTCCCGTGCCGGGCTGCTCCGCGGATGGGCACACGGAAGGCCCGCGCCGGATCGGCGGAGGACCGATGGTTCGGCGGGCGAACCGCCGCCCGCCGCCGAACTCCGGCCCGGCCCGGACCCGACGGGGCGTTCGCGCCTCGATTCTTCCGATAACCATTGTTCTCGGAAGGAAACCGCCCCAGCGCGCCCCTTCTCCTGCCGACTCGCGTTGCCGTCCCATCCCGATCTTCCCGTACCGCCCCGGTTCTCCCACTAATCATCCTTAGTGGGAGAAGAACCACCCGCAGGGGCCGGCTTCTTCCATCTAACGGGTCGGCGCCCGTCGGTTAGCCGGCGGTGTCCTTGGTGGCCGCGCCGGGCTGGGGACTGAAGCGGTCCTTGAGGGCGCGGTAGAGGGTGGCCCGAGAAACGCCTAACGTCTCGCAGATGGTGGCCACGTCGGCCTGCCCGCCGTCGTAGAGGGCCCGCGCCAACGCGAGCCGCTTGGGGTCTGCCAGCTTCTTCGGACGCCCCCCCGTCCGGCCCCTCGCTCGGGCCGCGGCGAGGCCGGCGTGGGTCCGCTCGCGGACGAGGTCGCGCTCGAACTCGGCGAGCGCCCCGAAGACGTGGAAGACGAGCTTGCCGCCGGGGGTGGTGGTGTCGATCTGCTCGGTCAGCGATCGGAAGCCGATCCCCCGCTCGGCGAGGAGCGCAACCGTCTCGATCAGATGCGGCAGCGAGCGGCCGAGGCGGTCCAGCCGCCAGACGACGAGGGTGTCCCCTTCCCGCACGTAGGAGAGGGCCTCGGCCAGGATCGGGCGGTCGGCCTTGGCGCCACTGGCGGTCTCCTCGAAGACCTTGCCGCAGCCTGCGGCAGCGAGTGCGTCCAGCTGGAGGTCGAGGATCTGCTCGCCGGTCGAGACCCGGGCGTATCCGACTTGCATGCCCCGATCGTCTCAAAACTTGTCAAGCAATGCAAGTAGCAAAACTTTGATTTTGGGATGGGTTTCGCGATGACGTTCCGCGCCTGGGGGCGCTCCTCGCCGGACCCCTTCCCTGGCGTCGCAGAAACGGCCCTTTCTGAGACGGCTGGTCTCGGCGGATTGACGAACGAGCGCATGCTTCCCATCATGAGCCCACGTACATCGTGCTCACCCACGGACCGACGGAAGCCACGTTGCCATCCGGCGCCGACGCTGATGGAACATCCTGGGGAGGGACTGCATAGACAGGGCATCCGGGCGGCATCCCACCGGCGGCCCGCCCCTGTGGCGCAACCGCGACTACGTGCTCCTCTGGTCCGGCCAAGCGGTGTCGGTCCTGGGGACCCAGGTCACGCAGATCGCGTTCCCGCTCCTGGTCCTGGGCCTCACTGGCTCCGCCGCCGCCGCCGGCTTGGTGGCGGCGGCCCGCACGCTCCCGTACCTGCTGCTCACCCTCCCGGCCGGCGCGCTCGTCGACCGCTGGGACCGCAGGGCCACCATGGTCGTCTGCTCGGCGGGTAGCGCCCTGGCCCTGGCCTCGGTGGCCGCCGCCGCCGCGGCCGGCGTTCTGACCATCCCCCAGATCGTCGCCGTCTCCCTGGTCGAGGGCTCATGCGCCGTCGTCTACGGGATCGCCGAGACCGCGGCCCTGCGTCAGGTGGTGCCGACCGCGCAGCTGCCGACCGCCGTGGCCCAGCAGCAGTTGCAGTACTCGATCGGCGGTATCGTCGGGCCGCCGCTGGGCGGAGCGCTGTACAGCGTTTCCATCGCCCTGCCATTTGTCGTGGACGCCGCCTCTTACGCGGCGGCGAGCGCGTCCCTCGCCGCGGTGCGCACGCCCCTCCCGGGTGTGCCCACCGCCGCGCGGTCGATCCGGACGGAGGTGGGCGAGGGGGTGCGCTGGCTCTGGAGCCACCCGCTCATCCGCTACATGGCCTTCCTGACCGGGATGCTCAACTTCGCCGGGCAGGGGGTCACGCTGATCGCCGTAGTGCTCGCCCGCGGCCAGGGCGCCTCGCCGGCGGAGGTCGGGGCGATCTTCGCCGCGGGCGGGGTAGGCGGGGTGCTCGGCGCGCTCGCCGCCCCGTTCGTGCAGCGGCGGCTCTCGTTCGGGCATGCGATCGTCGGGCAAATCGGAGTAAGCGCGGCGGCGATCCTGCTCCTGTCGGTCGCCACGACCCCGCTCCTAGTGCTGTCGGCGCTCGTCCTGTGGAACCTGGTCGGGCCGTTGTACGACACCGTGCAGCAATCCTACCGGATGGCCTTAACCCCGGAGCGGCTCCAGGGCCGGGTCACTAGCGTCTTCCGCATGTTCGCCCAGGGCATGGGGCCGTTCGGCCTCGCCCTGACCGGCGTGCTGCTCGATCGCGTCGGCGGGGCAGTCACCGCGCTCGCGTGCGGCAGCCTCATGGCCCTGCTTGCGCTGGTGACCACGCGCACCCCGCACGTGCGGGCTGCTCCGCCGCTCGCGTCCGCACGAGAGTGATGTCGGGAGACGGGCTGGGACGACGCAGGAGGACGGGAAACGAGGGGGAAAGCGACGTACGGCGCTTCGCAAACCCTATTGGTCACCAAAGCGAAAAGAGGATTACGACATTTAGCTCTGAAGATCACGGACACTTAGCTTTGAAGATGACAACCGAAGGAGCGCGCGAACCTGGCTCCATGTAAGAGCCGGACAATCCCTAGGCCGACCCCTACGGCGTTCGGGCGCATGATCATCCTCCGGTGAAGGTCACGAGATGCTCGCCACCCTGCGTCAGCGGAACTTCGCGCTTCTGTGGATCGCCGGGCTGATCTCCGTTGCCGGCGACTTTGCTCTGCTCACCGCGCTGCCGCTTCATGCCTACGCCCTGACCGGGTCCGCCCTCGCCTCCGGGGCGGTCTTCGCCGCCTCGTTGCTGCCGCGCGTTGTGCTGAGTTCGTTTGCTGGTGTCTTCGTCGATCGGTGGGATCGGCAACGGACGATGGTCGTTGCCGATCTCATGCGCGCCCTCGCGCTGCTCCCACTGCTCGCCGTCGGCTCCGCCGATCTGCTCTGGCTGCTCTACCTCGTGCGCCTAGCCACCGGCACACTTGCCCTGTTTTTCAATCCCGCCGAGTCCGCGCTTCTGCCGCGCCTGGTCGGCGAGGACCGGCTGGTCTCCGCCAATGCGCTGAACGCGCTCAACGACAACCTCGGTCGGCTGGTGGGACCGGCGTTCGGCGGGGTCCTCTACGCCACAGGAGGTCTGGGCACCGTGGTTGTTGTCGACGCCGCCAGCTTTGTTGTCTCCGCTTGGTGCATCGCGGCTATCCACGCCATGACCCGTCCCGAGCGCCGCGACGTCAACAGCAACCAGACCTCAGCGATCCGGCGCGTGCTTGACGAGTGGCGCGCTGGCTTGCACCTGATCCGCGGCGACCGCGCTCTGGGAACGATGTTCCTCGCCTTCAGCATTGGCCTCCTGGGTGAAGGCACCTTTGAGGTCGGCATTGTGCCCCTCGCCGTTACCGTACTTGGCGGCGGGGCGGCGGTCCTCGGCATCTTGCTCTCCGCGCAGGCCCTCGGCGGGATTGTGGCCGGTGCGGGCATCGCGCGGGCGTCCGCGGTGGTTGCACCGCGCCTGCTGTTCGGTGGCGGGCTGATCGGGATCGGTCTCATCGACTTGGGGCTGGCGAATGCCGCGCATCTGACTCCACCGGGCGTGTCGCCACTCGTCCTCGCATCGGGGTTCATGGTTCTGGCCGGCTTTCCCGCCGTGGCCAGTTTCGCGGCCGGAAACGGCCTGGTCCAGTCTCTGACGCCCGATGCCTTTCGGGGGCGCGTCTTTGGCGCCCTGGAGGCCGTCTCCGGGGTGGCCACATTGCTGGGGCTCGCTCTCGGTGGGCTGGCCATCGATAGCGTCGGTGTCGTTCCGGTTCTCAGTGTGGGCGCGATGATGTGGATCGCCGGTGGCGTCGTGGCCCTGGTGCGGCTGTCGCCAACCCTGGGTGCCCCCTCGGCAGGAGCGCAGCACCCAACCAACGCAGAAGGGCTGCCCTAGGCGATCAGCGCGTGGGGCCAAATCAGTGCGCACCGCGTCATCGCAGACGGCGCCCTGTGTGCCTGACTTCGACTCATCTGATTTGTCGAGACGAATGTCGGGGCCGAGTATGGGTCTGCGTGTTGAAAAAGGCGCGTCGGTGGTGACAGTGGGACCAGTACGGGTCTCAACACCCAGATTTGCACAAGATCTCCGCGACAAGAGCTGCGGTTCCAGACGCTCGAAGGTCTCGGTCCCGCGGGCTGGAGACTTTTTCAACGGGCTGGGGCGTTATAGGAACCGGTTTCAAAACCCGGGGACCGCGCGTCCGTCCCTCCCGGTCGCATCGTGTCTTTCGCATCACTGTAGGCAAAGTGCACCTGGTGCTGGCGGCGCGGACCCAGCAGCACTGGAATTATGAAACCGGTTCTGGGAACCGCGGGGGGGGACGCCAAGTGGATCGCGTGGGTCGCTCGTCTACCGACGACCGAGGACGACCGCCGCGTAGGCCTCCAGCGGCGCCAGGTCGTCGGCGGCGAACGGGTCGGCCGGATCGCCGGCGAGCACCAGGTCGAGCAGCGTCATCACGTCCCAGTAGGGTTGGTTGGCGAGCGCGCGGCCGCTGCTCGTACGGTAGGCGTCGAGGAAGCGATCGGCCACCCCCACGCCGTGGTCGGCGGCGAGGTTCCAGCGCATGTGACCGACGTCGACCTCCGGCGGTCCCCAGGACGCTTGCGTCCAGTCGACGACCCCGGTTAGACGGCCCCGCGACCAGAGGGTGTTCTCCGGGTGGTAATCGCGGTGGATGAAGCGTTCCGCGCTCGGCGGGGGCGGCTGGCGGACGGCGGCGATGGCCCGTTCCCAGATGTGGCTCCCGCGAAGCCAGGGCGGTGGTGCGGCGTGAGACGGGTCGAAGTAGGTGCGGTAGCGCGGCACGCGCGACTCGACGTCCCCGTCGATCGCGTGGACGCGCGCCAGGGTCTCGGCGAGCTGGGTCAGGAAGCCGTCCTGGTCGCGCATCGCGTCGGGCGGGTGACCCGGCAGCCTCGTGAGGAGCAACGTCGGCACGTCGCAGCGGACGGCGTCGGGGTCGGCGGCGACCAGACGCGGCGCCGGGAACCCGGCACGGGCCAGCACCCCGAGGACCGCGACCTCCCGCTCGGCCGTGTAGTCCGGGTCGTCAGCTTCCCAACCGAGGCGCGCCCACCGCCGGAGCACAAGGCGCAGCACCCGACCCTGCCCGTCGCGCAGCATCAGGGCGTGGTTGACGTGCCACCCCCCGGTGCGGAACGCGCGGAGCGAGACGATCCGGCTCCCCGGACCGATCGCCTCCTCGACCCACCGCAGGGTCGCCGGCGGCGGCCGTCGTCGACGCACGCGCTTGAGGCCGGTGCTAGGCGTGCCGGCCCGGCAGGCCGGACCAGGACGAGGAGCGTTCGATGGCGTCGCTGGACACGCTCACCTCCCGCCGTTCAAGACGACCGCGAGTGCCTCCGGTCGGAATCCCAGCCCCGTCTGCTTCCCGACGACCGCGACGTGGGTCGTCGCAGAAACGGCCCAGCCTGCGGGAGCCAACCCCGCCAGCGGGGAACCGTCGCCACCTGTCGCGGCGACGGGGTCGGCCGTTGTCGGCTCTTAGGCCGGCCACGGCAGCCCCATTGCGTCGGCGGCAACCAGGACGCCCAACGCGACGAAGGCGATGCCGGCGACCGCCGGGGCACGGCGACCCAGAGGCAGGACCTTCTCGGCGAAGACGACCAAGGTCAGCAGCGCCATCCAGGCCAGGCTCATGACTCCGGCCGCCACCAGTACCGCGAACAGCGCCCAGCAGCAGCCCAGACAGTAGGCGCCGTGGACGATCCCCATCCGCAGCGCCCCTGGGCACCCGTCTCGCCAGTGCCCCATCACGAAGCCCAGCGGCGTGCGACAGTGGTCGAGGCAGACCCGCTTGAGCGGCGTGAGCTGGTAGAGCCCGGCCACGACCAGCACCGCCCCGAGCGCGCGTGGCGCCCACGTGTCGCGGGTCGTGCCGCCGAGGCGGCCAGCCACGTTGCTGGCTAGCTGGATGAGGACCCAAGTCAGCACCCCGATTGCCGTCCAGACCAACAGATACCCGGCCGCAAAGACCCACGTCGGGACGAACGCGCTTCCGCCGGCCCGGCGCTGGGCGGACACCTTGTGGAAGAGCAGCAGCATCGGCGCAGCCGCCGGGAACATTATCGCCATCATCATCACCGCCCAGGCCACGAGGAAGGTGGCGAAGGCATTCCAGGTCCACCCGCCGCCGGTCATCCCGGAGGCGGCCATACCGCTCATCCCGTCCATGTTCGCCATGCCGCTCGTGCCGTCCGACCCAGCGGCCGCCCCGCGCGCGACCACGCCCATCGGCATGTCCATCGTCTGAGCTTGGTGGACGGTGAGGGCCCAGGCGCCCACCGTGAGCACGATCAGCGCGCCCAACATGGCCAGCCGGCCCCATTCCCATGGCGTCGCCGGGCGGAGCCGTGCGCCTCCCCCGGGGTCAGCGGCCTGGATCGTCATCCTGGTGCGCCGCTAGCTCGGCCCGCGGTAATCGAAGTCACCCCAGGCGGAGTCCTTGCCCGTGTAGTCGTAGCGGATGCCGTCGCGCACGGAAAACGCCGACGTGGTCATCTTGTGCATCGCCGGCGCGATAAAGCCGGTCGGCAGGAGCACCGTCGCTTCGTGGACCGCGCCGGTGACCGGGTTGCGCATTGGCGCGGCGTTCATCGTCAGCACATCGCCAGCCGCAATCGTCGTGTTCGCGCCATCGATGTGGGTGTCCCAGGCGACAATCTGTGGATCGTGAACCTTGGTCAGGGTGGTGGCGACGATCGCCCAGGGCCCGCCGGCTTGCCCCCCGAGCAACGTGCCGACCGCCGCCAGCTGCTCCGGACTGGCCGCAGCGTCGAGGATCGGCACCGCCTCGCCGTTGCCCTCGTGGATCTGACCGGGCCACTTGCAGGCGGCGGCGAAGTGCAGGCCGCTCATGTCAAGGCCACCGAAATGGCCCTCCTCGATGTGCCAGGTCCAGGTGCCTTCGCAGTTGCCGTGGGACGGTGGGGCGTTGAAGTCGCACGGGCAGCCGTACTCGCAGTTGCACGCCAGGACGACCGTGCCTTTGAGTTGCCATGTGGGGACGGTGGACGCTGTTGACATAGAGACCCCCTTCAGATGGACGAACGACCAACGCTCGGGCCTGCCGACAATGCCAACGGATTCGCCGGCCAAGGCAAAGGGATGGTGCCGCCGATCATACACATGCGGGACTGATGCGTATATCAGTGTCGCAACGACCCCGAGACCCAAGGTGCTCCGACAACGGCCTGGCTCGTTGACTCAGGGCCGGCGTCGCCGCGGGACCCCGGACGTCGGCCAACCCCCATCGCCCCAGTCACCCCAAGTTACCCCTTGCATTCGCCGGCCCGCATTTGCTATGCTGCGGCGACTACCCAGAACGTCTCTTCTGCGTAGTAAATACGCTGTTATGAGCCGCTCTGCGTCACCAAACACCCTGGCCTATCTCCCGAATTTCACTACCCGAAAGGTGCAGGCGCTCCCGGACGGCCTCCCCGCCGACGTCCCCGACTCCCTGGCCGCCTGGGCGACCCACTACCTCGCCCTGGCCGTGGTCGGCGTGCGCTCCGAGGCAGTGACGCGCAAGATCGCCCTCCACCTCGACCGCTTCGTCGGCTTCTTCGTCGCTTCCTATGGCCATGACCGGATCAGCACCTGCCTTCGCCGCGACGTCCTGACCTGGCAGCGGGCGCTGGTCGACCAAGGGCTGGCTCCGGCAACGGTCAACAACCACCTCGCACGCCCCGCCACAACATCCTTGACACATGCGTGCAGTCAGGCGTGGCAGACGTTCTGTCGGTGCGACGGCTGCTTCCGCTGCCATCTTCGTGAGATACGGCTGAGCCAGGCCGTTTTGCCCCACGGGAAGGCCGAGTGGCACCTCGTTCCCCCGCCGATCTCTGCCAGGGGCGAGTGCACACAGGTGTCAAGCAACTCGTGGCGAGGTGTGGTCTCGATGATTGAGTCCGAGAGGACCGGAAGATAACCTACCGGGAAGACAATTCCGTCATCAACGAGCCATTAGGCGCGTAGGTGAGGGCGGCATAGGCGCTAGCAAACACTTCTGAATTCACGCCTACCCCGAAGAGTGCTTGCCCGTAGCGCGGCTGTTCGCCGGGGTGCTCGGGATGCCAGAACCTGATGCGTCCCCGCGTAAAAAGCACTGGGAAGCGTTCAGCCAAGGTCTGAAACCACACCGTATCCGTGCTCGCGTTGACCAGCATGACCGCTTGTTCAACCCGTCCTGAGTCGCACTCCGTCAGCAGCTTTTCTGCGAATACATCCACCAAGGAATAGGGCGGGTTCACCCACACCCGACCGTGCCAAGGTTTCCGGAGTCCATCATCGGCTTTCGCATAAAACCGCGTCGCCTGCACCACAACCTGAGCCGTCTCGCAGCTCGCAGGGTCGAGGTCGATGCGCCCCATGAGGGAACGGGCGGCGTCGACGTAGTCCGGAGGCGTGTACCACTCGTCACCGTCGTGCCACACCTCCGAGAAGGTCAAGGTCTCGATATCAGTGTTCCGAGGCGTTGCCACCTCCCGCGCCGCGTCGCGCAGGGCCAAATGCGCAACGCGTTGCGCATTGAGGCTGCCGGCGTCCGACTCCCGAGCAAGCTGCATGTAGAGCTGGGCGCTTCTGATGGAGCAATCGACGTGCTCAGACAGCCAGGGTAACCAGTCGCCATGCGGCAGAGCCCCCTTCGCTTGCAGCAAGAGGCGTCCGGCTTCAACGGCGTGCCGCAGGGCGGTCGTGGCCGCAGCTTCGTACGCACGGTGCGACGCGTTGATGCGGTCGGCAAGCTGGGAAAGCGGGGGCTCCATAGCTGCGTTCTAGCAGGAGCGATGCGCAGAAGCAATCCTCGGGAACTCCCGAATGGAAATGAGGGATTGTGCTGATTTCCGCGATAATCATATAATCAGGTGCATGGGATTGCGGGAACTTATCAAAAACATCTTCGCCAACAAGCACAGCTCGAAAGACGAAACACCTCAGGACGACATCTTCTTCACCAAGAATTTCCATGCCAAAGCGGAGGAATGCGGACTCGGCGAGGATCACGCTCGGTTGGTGTACCACGAGGGAACGCCGATCAAGGGAAAAGAAGGCATGATGGTCCGCGAGTACAAGGGGTACGAAATCGGCATCTACGTCCCAAACCTCCTCAGAGAGTGGTTGACGCATAGCAGCAGCATCGGTGGCCGATGCGGTACGGCAGAGGCGGCGTTCCATGTCGCATTGCTAGGACGATCATGCCAAGAACGATCGAAGATTGTTATGTTTTGGTTAAATACCGAATAGCATTCCGCATAGGTCGGCCATCAATATTACTCCTATGTGTCAAAGGGTCGTTGACGAGGCTTGTGGGAGAAGGTGCGGATTCCCGCGAACCGCCCTCGTCCCGCCTGGTCGCCCCGCTCGGCGACCGAGCGGGCGCAGGCCTGCTTCTGCTTGCGGCGTTAACTCGTCACGGTGTGGAGATCGACGTCGACGGTGACGAACCTGTGTTAATCTCGTTACCGATATGGGGAGAGCGCGTTGCAAACCCCTTCTCCCACCAGGTCGATGGCCCGCGGGTGGCAGCGGGGTCATCGCCCCCCGGCACCATCTTAGGTTTTCTTAGGTTTTCTTAGCTTGTGATTTAACCCGAGGCGGCGCGGCGATAGGTGAGGCTGGCCGTTCGTCGGTCGTTCTGGCAAGCTGGGCAGTATGCCCGCTCATGACCTCGCTGCTCTCCGCGCCTTCCGCCTGGCCTTGCACGACTCCTTCTGTCGACGTGCTGATGCCCTGTTTGAGCTTGTCGACGCCTTGCTGGCGGTCGAGGCGGTCACGTCGCTGCCCCACCTCAGCTTGCAGGCCGCACACCGCCGTGGCTGGGGCAGCCTCGATGACGCAGTGGCCGAGGGTGACCTCGATATGGAGGCCCTGCGCGCGTTGCTGACGCGGCACGCGGTGCCCGATGGTCAGCCGGTCTACGCCGTTGACCTGAGCGTCTGGCCCCGCTGTGACGCCGAAGCCAGCCCCGAGCGAGGCTTCTATTACCATCCGTCACGCCACTCGGCCGGTCAGCCGATTGTCGCTGGTTGGGCGTATCAGTGGGTGGCCCAGCTCACCTTCGCGCGGGATAGCTGGACTGCTCCCCTCGATGTGCGGCGGGTGCATCCGACCGAGCATCCCAACACGGTGGCCATCGAACAGATCACGGAGCTCGTCAGCCGATCGCTTGCGGACGAGGCGACACCGCTGTTCGTCTTTGATGCTGGCTACGACTCGGCACAACTGACCCAGGGATTGGAGACGTTCCCCGCTGCCGTCCTCGTTCGTCTCAGAGGCGACCGCTGCTTCTACGCTGATCCACCGCCGGTGGCGCCTTCGCCCAAGGGCGGGCGCCCCCGCACGCACGGTCCCAAGTTCGCCTGCAAGGATCCGGCGACGTGGCCCGCACCGAGTGCTGAGCACGTGGTCGAGGACGAGCAATACGGCACGGTGCGCGTGCGCGCCTGGGCTGGACTGCATCCCAAGCAGCAGAATCATCCTGACCGCGGCACCCGCAAGACGCGGCCGATCGTGCGGGGGACCGTCCTCCTCGTAGAGGTCAGTCGCTTACCGGCTCGGTCCTACCCGCCGCGGGTCCTGTGGCTCTGGTGGGCCGGAACGGGAGCGCCGAATCTGGACCTGCTGTGGCGCGCCTACGTCCGACGCTTCGATCTGGAGCACACCCTGCGCTTTTGCAAGCAGAGCCTGGGGTGGACAACGCCCCGGGTGCGCCACCCGGAGCAAGCCGATCGCTGGACCTGGCTGATCGTGGCCGCCTATACCCAGTTGCGGCTGGCGCGGTCGTGGGTTGTCGAACGCCGTCTGCCCTGGGAGCGCCCCCAAGATCCGGGTACGTTGACGCCGGCTCGGGTGCGACGTGCACTTTCTGCCTTGCTGCCGATCGTTGGCACGCCGGCCAGCGCACCAAAACCATGCGGTCGGTCGCCGGGTCGACCCAAAGGGAGTCGATCCGGGCGCGCCACCCGCTACCCGGCACTCAAAAAGGCCGCCTGAGGCGCATTTTCGGTCCAGACCAATCTCACTATGACGCGTCGCCTGGACGTGGCGTGACTCCTGTTGCGGTTAAATCACAAGCTTAGGTTTTCTGCGGTTCCTTCACGCAGATCGCTGCCCGACCCGCTTCCACGGTCATGAGGGTCCCTGTGGCCGTATGAGACCGCAGAGAATCGCCGGCTCGGTCGCGAATCCGACTGCATTTTCTTGCATCCTGCGACACCCGGCCTCATGGCGCGAGGCTCACCACCGGGACCGAGTCAGCCGTCGCTCCCGCGCGCGGTCCCGCTCCGCGTCGGCGACCACCCCGGGTGTCACCGCCTGTGCCGTTCACGGCGCCCTCGGTGGTGGGCCGCCTGTTGAGATTTGTTGAGATTTTACGCCACCTCTTCAGGAACCAGAGGCCCCGCGAACCCCGACCTTCTGGAACAGGTTGGGACAGATGCCGGCACGGTGATGGTTTGCGGACCGAGGGTTCGGTCGATCTCGGGTCGAGCCCCCCGTGTGCAGTCTGTGCAGTCATGCGTAGCATGGCGACACCGGCCGTGAGGCGCCGATCCTCTCGCGGCGCGACGGGTCCCCCTCCAACAGGTCCCCCTACTCCCGTTTCCACTCGCCATAGGTTCACCAGTTCCACGATCGCCGCCGCGGTCAACCGCCGGGTGTTCGCTCGGCTGCCGCATTCGCGGGACGGGTTTTTTCGTCTTCATGTTTTTCCCGTCATGCGGGATCCATGCCAGCAATCGTGCCGCCGCCGGACACACGACGCGGCGATCGGGACGATCCCGCCGCAGGGGCCGGCCGTCATCCACGCACCGCCACCCACCCCATCACCGCCGGCGTCGGTGGACGGGGAGGGGGTATCCCCGCCGCTGCGCGTGCAGCTCTCGTGGAACGTCCGACAAGTAGGCTGCGATCTGTTCCCACTCTTCCCCTGTTGCACTGCGTCGCAAGGTGCCTGGGACGTGGATCAGCTGCTCCTCGTTGGTGCGGCGCGGGATCGGACACGGGGAGTGTTGGTCTCCGTGGTATCGACGGGAGGGGACGGCCGGGTTGGCTCCTCGCGCAACCCGAGCAGCCCTTCGAGCACGGCGAAGTAGTACGGCGCCTTGTTTTTGAGCGCAAAGGTCGCCTGGCGCCGGTCCCGCTGCTTGGTTATCGAGGCGCTGCGTTCCTGGGTAATGGACCGGGCTTCGTAGAGGTACCCGTCCCAGCGCTCCGCCGGCACGTTCGCCCGCTTGAAGAGGTTGACCGCCCTCGTGATCGAGGCCGCCAGCGTCGCCTCGTCGTGCAGCTCGGGCATGAAGTCCTGCAGGTACGCCAGGATCCGATCCCGCTCGTCCCGACTGCCGACCGGCCGTCCTCGCCGAAGGAGTCGGTTATTCCCGGACGCGTCTGGGGACGCCGGCGGGCGGTGGTTTCCCCATTGTTCCGCCGCCGGCTCCGATCGCGAGGGCTCCATGGCGAGCCTTGCGGCAAGCGTGGAGCGGATCTCTTCCCGCACCTGCCGAACCCCCGGCCTGAGGGACGGGTCGTGAGAAGCCTCTCCTGAGGCGCCAGAACCGCCGGTAGCGGACGGCCGGCGGGATTCTGGTGGGATTGCATGGTCTTCAGATGCCAATGCCTCTGGGGCGACCACAGCGGCCTGGGGTATATCCCTTCCCTGCTCGCCGGTGCCGTCTTCCCGCGAAAATTTCTGCTCTGCCACGGCTGCCTGCAAGCAGGTTTCAAGCAAGTCGTGGCGAGGCGTGCGCGAAACATGTGAGGTCGTTGCCGCATCCGAGACGTTCCGTTCGAGCTCGCTGACCTCCGACTATCGCCCCTTGGATGACAAACGGAGGACGGCGTGAGCGACGATCGTGGTCCCAGTTTCATCGACGACCCGGCGGGACGAACCCTGGTTCGGCACATGCTGGCGGCCGTCGTCGATCACCCAGCACTCCACTCCAACCGCTTCCGATGCCAAAACGTCGGTAACGGCCGATGGGCGTGTTTCCTTGCGAAGCTGCAAACCGGGTCCGCATTCGATGAATATCGTCGGCTAGGTTTCAACGTGGTCGAATCGTTGCTCGGTCACGGTTGGGCGGAAGTCGATCAGACGCCCGAGTTTCGAACGGGTGGCTGGTATCGCTTTACCAAGCAGGCGCTGAACTGGTACCGAGAGAATAGCGGGCCGGACGACGAGCAGGTCCAGGCAGCCATCGGCCGCCATTTCCTTCGCCGGGAAGAGGTCGAGCCAAACCAGCCGCAACGCATCGATGCCGGTGCCATTGCCCAAGAGATCGGGATTGACGAGACACGGGTCGGGGCCCAAGCACGTTTTCTTGTCGGCGCGGGCGTCCTCGACGATGTTGGTCCCACGGGAGTCATCAGAGACACGTTCTATCGGCTCTCCCAGAGGGACGGGTTTCGTTGGGCAGCCGGTGGCTTCCGATCCGTTGACCATCTCAACAGCACGACCGTCAATGTCCAGGTCGATGTCACCATCGACGTCGCCCAGTTCCTGCTCGACGTCGGGGCGTTGCCCATAGCAAGTGAGGAGAAGCAACAGCTCGCCGTCGCGGCCGAGGAGTTGCGGCGGGAGCCGACGGTCGAAACGGTCGGCAAGCTCATGGCGTTCGGCGCGAACACGCGCACGGTGGTGCCCGCCATCGTCCGAGTTGTTGCCGCGAACGGAGCCGCCCTGGAGCGGGCCCTCCGTCACCTTCCCGGCGTGTAGCCAAGCAGCGCCGATCCCCGGTCCCTCCTCTGCCGGCCCCCCGGCCCTCTTCGCGCCGGAGGTTCAATCCCGCAATAAATTCCGACGAACGATTCCCTTAGGGTTTCCAAACCGCATAGGGTTACCGGACGGCATGGGATTACTTTCGCCACGCTGTCTCGCTCGGGCGGTTGGCTACCCAGCGCGGCGTCAAGCTCGACGACCGCGTCGATGGCTCGACTCTGTCCGTCCGGCGCAGCGACGAACCTGTCCGGGGACGGCTGTCGACTCGAACACAGGCAGAGGGCGCGAGCACGCGTCGCGGTCGGCCACGAAGGGGGGTCGAGACGACCGGACCGGATGCAGACGGCCTCTCCGAGACGATGGAGTAGCGTCGGATCAGGCCGAGCGCCGCAGCCGAGGAGGCGGATGCGGCCGTCCTCGCCGCGCCGGCGCTGAGGTGCGGATGAGTACGGGTATGGGCGTGGACAGGGTGTGGGCGGTGAACCACCGTCGCGATAAGTCGGCGTCCGGTCGCTTCGAAGAATCGGATCCGGTGGTCTGGATCGAGCACGACCCCCCGGACTGGCTCCTGCGCCGGCGCGACGTCGACCGGTTCGATCGCGTAACCTTTGCCGACTGGACGCCACGGCCAGCGCCCGCTGGTGGGGTCTGGCGCACGATGCTGGGACGGCCCTCGTGGCAACCGCTCAGCGCTGCCGAGGTGGCTGCCCTGGTCGGTGCTGAGTAGTTGGCTCGCGCACCTGCCGAGTTCCTCTTCCCTGTCTCGCGAGGTTGCGGTAGGATACGCCACGCGATCGTCCATCTACCGATCAGAAAGAAGAGGCGCCGTGACTCCTGTCCCGCGAGCGACGCACTCGTATCGTGTTGAGCACCGTGCCTCGTCAGGCACGACGGTTCTCGCGCATGACCTGCTATACCTTCCGCCCCTGGCGTCGCGTCTCCAAGCTGCCGGCGAAGAAGGCGAACTTGTCGTCGTCGATGGAGCGACCGAACAGACGATCATCAGCTGGCCCTTGCTCTCGGATTCGACCCAACGCCCGGTGCTGATAACGGAGGCGCGGTGTCCATGAGGCACGGACGTTGCATCCAGATTGAGGATGGTGACGTAGACCACGATGAGCGCGTCGTCCCTAACCGGCGCCCTCCCTTGAGTCCCTGGAGCGTCCCCACGCTCCACCCCTCCCCTTCCCGCACGTGCCCGGCCCTTGTGGCCGGGTTCGTGTTTAACGTTCCCTGGCGCAACCTATACCCCTCGAAGAGCTCTCGGCGTCGCAGCCCGCCCTGACTCTCCAGTGACCAGAGGCGACGCTGGTCACCCCGCCAGTACCTGATCGTGGCGACCACCTGCCTGGCCGACCATGGATCGATCTCGCTCAAGGAAGCAGCCGAGCGACGTAGTAGCCCGGTCAATGCCGTGCCGCAACGCCGGCGGAATCGATTTCCCAGCCGGCGAAACCATCGCGCGTGCTTTGGACCCGCTCCGGGGATGGTCTTCTCAGGGCAGAGACTCGCCGGAGACGGGTCGTGGTGGGGTGGACCCACTGCTAGCCTGGTCCGGAGCAGCAGGCGCGTCCTGAGGGGCTTCTATGACCTGGCTTTCCTCAGGCCCTCCTGATCCCTTCACCGCGCCTCCCCACCGTCCAAGGTCCGTGGCGTCGGCGGCGGCCGCAGTCCCGTCAGTTGTTCAAGCGTTCCCAGGAAATAGGGCATCTTATTTTTCCGCCGAAACCCCGAGCCGGCCGTCGCCTGCTTCGTGATCTGGGCGGAGGCCTCTTGGGTCCGGCCGCGGGCCTGGTAGAGGAGGTCGCTCCACCGTTCGGGGGGTACCCCGGCCGCCGTGAAGATGTTGAGGGTGCGGGTGATGGTCGACGAGAGCGGCGCCTCATCCCCCAGTTCCGCCGCGAAGTCCGTGAGGAAGGCGGCCAGGTGTTCCCGCTCCTCCACGCTGCCGGGCGGCCGTCCCTTCTGCCGCGGTGCCGCCCGGACGTGCATCTTCCGCCGCCGTTCGACCAGCTCCCTGATCGACGTATAACCGTTCGCGGTGGCGGCGCGTTCCTGCTCTCTGGCTGCTGGTGCGGCGTCGGCACGGGCTTGCCGCTCCGTCGGTCGCCTGGTCCTCTCCGCAAATTCGTCGTGAGACCTTTCGAAGTTCGAAGGGTCTAAGTGTCTTTCTACAGTGTCTTTCTCTGTACGCGGTGCAGATGTTGCACCCCTACCCTGCAGACTTTGCGGGCCGGGGTGCAACATCTGCACCCCCCCCTGCAAACTTTGCACCCCTGGCTGCAAACTTTGTACCGGGTCCACGGCGACCGCTTCCTCGCGCATCCGCAGACTGTAGAACTTCTTCACCCGACCGCGGTCGGCGTCGTCGACCTCCTCCTCGATCAGGCCATTCGCGACCGCCTTGCGCAGTCCGTCGTAGACGGCTCGCTCACTCAGACCCGTTCCGATGTCCAACCGCGTGCCGTCCTGGCGCCGGCGGCCGTTGACAAACTCGTCGATCGTGATGTGCTTCTTGATGCCGTACTCCTGGTAGCCCCAGGTGTGACGGAGGATGTACTCGACCACCTTGAGCTCGGCGATGCTATCGATCTCGGCCGTGATATCCGTCCAGGTGTTGGGCATGCGAAAGAAGTTCGATTCAGGGCGATCGAACCCAAGAAATGGTATCCGTTGATTCTCATGATTCTTCCGTCGTGCCATAATCATATCTCGCTAGCTAGCGTGCTAGCGCGCTTTCACGCTCGTAATGCAGCAAGCACTTGAGCGAGCATACTTTGCTCGCCATTGGCGCGGTAATCGGCGAGCAGATAGTTGATCGCGATCCGATTGATCTCGTTCTCCGACGTCTTTTGGCCCTGCCGCTTGTAGGTGTAGACGACGTCGGCTAGCTGTCCCTTCTCCTCAGGGGTCAGCCGGACGAAGGACACCTCCCTCCCCAGGGCCTTGACGGTTTTTCTGATCGCCTCAATCTCGGCGGCTTGATCCACGTTTTCCATGCTAGCTAGCGTGCTAGCGTGCGCATTAGCCTGCTCGTTCGTGCTGCTTGGTGGAGCTGCCGCCCGCCGCGGGGCGCGTCTGGGTCGGGTCGAGGCCGGCGGTACCCCTGACTCCTCGCGTGGCTCAGCTGCCTCGGAGGCGATCTTCGACGGGCCATCACTCCCCACGGTCGGAGAGACGTCGTCAGGTATCGGGCGGCCTGTCTCATCCGGCTCGGCGGGGGCTTGCGACGGCGCATAGTCACCGAAAAAGAGGTCGGCTCCTTTGCCCTTGAGGGAGACGCGCTTAGCCACGGTCCACCTCCTGGGCTAGCTTCATGTAGGCCTTGGCGACATCATGGCTGTGGTCGTAGTCGAAGATGGAGAGGCCCGCTGCCGGTGACTCCTTGACGCGCACGCTGTCCTTGATCACGATGTCAAACACCTGGCCGGGGAATGAAGCTTTGATCTCACTGAGCACTTCGTTGGCGTGGACGGTGCGACCGTCGAACATCGTGGGGAGGATCCCGGCAATGCGGAGGTCACGGTTCAGCCGCGACTGCACCTTGTTCAGGGTCTTCAACAGGAGGGTGAGGCCCCGCGTGGCCAGAAACTCGCACTGCATGGGGATGATCACCCGATCGGCGGCGGCCAGGGCGTTGATCGTGAGGAGCCCGAGGCTCGGCGGGCAGTCGATCAGGATGTGATCGTAGCGGGGGCGCAGGTGCGCCAGCACGTCGCGGAGCACGAGCTCGCGCAGCGTCATATTGACGAGCTCGACCTCGGCCGCCGCGAGGTCGATCGTGGCGGGGAGAACGTCGACGCCGGAGACCGTCTCGTGGATGATAGTCACGGGGTCAACCTGCTCGTCGAGGAGCGCCTGGTAGACGCTGCTGGTGAGGTGGGCGATTGGGATGCCGGCGCTCGCCGAGAGGGAGGCCTGGGGATCGAGATCGACGAGCAGGACGCGACGACCGAGCCGCTGCAGACCCACGCCGAGGTTGAAGGTCGTCGTCGTCTTGCCGACCCCGCCTTTTTGATTCACCACCGCCGTGACGATGGCGTGGCGCTCGGTGGGGGCGACCGGATTCGTCCGCCGCAGCAGCGTGGTGACCGCGCCTTCGGGGATGCGGTAGTCGCGGCCAATGCGTGAGCCCGTCAACTTGCCGGCGCGCAGGTAGCGCAAGACCGTCTTCTTATCGACGGCCAGGCGATCGGCGACCTCCTGGGTAGAGAGTAGGCGTTCCATAGCAGATGTCCTGATTGCCTCCCCGGATCACGAGGTATTGGGAACAATAGGGGACACTACTTCTCAGATTAGCAACCCGACCCGGGCTTGTCAACAGGGAAATGGCGGAGTTGAAGCTCAGCGAGGCGTACGTTCGTTCGCCATAATGGGCACGGTGCCTGGGAGGCACTGCCAGTGAGGCGAATAGCGACATATCCCTTTGTGATTCAAAGGGAAGACGGGACGGGGATGAACTGGACGGGTGATGGTGATATGATGCTAGCAGGCTAGCTAGCGCGTACAGGAGAATGATCGATAGGCAGTGTGCTGGGGGGAAGGGCGAATCGAGTGCGGGAATTAGGAGATCAAAGGGATATGTCGATTGCGCCATGATAGAAACGTCTATAGAAAGGAGAGCGGTAAGGGTCGCGTTGCGAGGCTCCGCCTATTGACGCGACCGCTGAGCCTCCGCTGGCGGTCGCGGTCCTCGTCCCTTGATGAAGACGCCCAGTGGTCCTGGCTCGAACCCCTGCAAGCCGAGGAACGTCTGCCAAGCCGGCCGCTCGTAGATGTCCTCCCAGGACGGCGTCGCGATCCGTTCGGCCTCCGGGAAACGATTGAGAAGCGCCTGCTCGAACCCCTGCCAGAGCGCGTGCAGGGCCGGATCGCGCACCGGATCGTCCTGCCGCCATTGGTCGAACACGTAGCACTCCCAGAGCATCAGGAGGCAATCGAGGGGGTAGTACCAGCCTTGGGCCTGGCCAATCTCCCGCTGCCGCATCCCCTCCCAGTCGGAGGCTACGACCTCGCCGACGGCGCCCGCGTCCGTTGGGGTGGGGAAGAGGCCAACGGTCAGGGTGATCGCTGGCTCGAGCACGTAGGGTCGGGCGTGGACGTAGAACCGCGGCCCGGTCTTGTGGACGAGCGGCAGCAACTCTTCGTGGTCGCGGATGCGCTCTTCGGACTGGTGCAGCCGCAGGCGGACCATCGCCGCTTCCCGCGGCAAGGCGACCTCGCCCAACGCGACGTCGTCGGTCCAATAAGAATCCTGCTCGCCCTCGCGCTCCCTCATCCGAGCGGCAGCGGTGCCGGCAGCGCCGTCGCCTCGCGGGCGCGCAGTTCCGCCACGACCCGCGCGATCGGCCGCACCGGGATCACGTAGACGGGCAACTCCTCCGCGACCTGGAGCTCGAGGAGCCGCTCGACCACGACGTCGAACACCTCGTCGGTGTCGTCGACGTCCACGGTCGCCGTGACGTAGGTTCCGTCGGGGTCCTCGCCCGGCCCGACGTGGAAGGTGGCGCTCGGGTAGCGCGCCTGGATCATCCCTTGCAACTCCGCCACCGCGGCGTCGATGCGTGGGTCGGTGTCGGGAACTCGGTGGTCGGTCATCGGTGCTCACCTCCTTCCGCCCGGATGGCCGCAACGAACGCCCGCGCTCGGGCCAGCCCGCGGGAGGCCTGGACGTCGCTCACCCGCTCGGTGGTGTAGTCGGCGGTCTGGCGCAGCCGCAGGCCTCGGATCAACGTCTCGCGGAACGGCGACGGGTAGCGCTTGCGGCGGTTGATCAGCTCACCCACGAACTGGGCCTGGACGGCGCCGTGGCCCCACTGCTCGGCCTGGTCGGCGCGGCCGACCCCGGCCTGCATCAATGCCGCGACCGCCGCCTGGAAGCAGGCATAGTACGCCCGGTTGGCGCAGTTGTTGTAGCGACCATTGACATACTCGCTGACGGCGCCGGCCAAGCTTTCGTCGGCCTTGGCCAAATACATATCACGATAGGGATCAGTCATGATGCGATTATACTCCTCTTGTCATAATAATGGAAGCGAAACGTAGCTGGTGACCGGCATCGGCGTCGAGCATCACCGTGTTACGGAACCGGATAGGGCCGCGTGCTCACGACGGGGACAGGAGGAGGATCGTGACGCTGCACCGGGGACGACCCTGACCGACAACCATGCTTATTATTTTACATAATGATTACGCTTCGCTATAATGCGGGCGTTCTATGCGCGAACGCCTCTCCCACCCTGAACGATCCCGAGCCACCGCGCCCACGCATCCGGTAGGCGATCCCCGGTCCGAGCGGCTTGACCGTCTCGTCGCGACGCTGGAGCGGGGGATCGGGGAGATTCTCGACAGCGACGGCTTCGCCGCCTACTTGCGGATGCTGGCCCGCTTCCACCGCTACAGCTTCGCCAACACCCTCCTGATCATGACCCAGCGTCCCGACGCGACCCTGGTCAATACCTACCCCCGCTGGCAGGCGCTCGGTCGCCAGGTGCGCACGGGCGAGACCGCGATCAAGATCTTCTACCCGCGACAGCGCAAGATCGAAGAGGAACTCCCGGACGAAGAGGGGAGCACCGATCGCTACGTCCTCAGCGGCTTCGGCATCGGGAACGTCTTCGACATCTCCCAGACGGACGGAGAGACGCTCCCCGCACCCCCACCGGTGCGGGAGCGAGAGGAGTCGGACGCCACGGCCCGCGCCATCAACCGCAGGCTCGCGTCGTACCTGATCGACCAGGGACTGCGGCTCGAGAGCCGGCCCCTCCACGGTCATGCCGCCGGCTACTGGCACCCGGCCGCCAACACGATCGTCGTCCGCCGCACGGAGGGGGTCGACCCCCTCACCATCCAGAAGACGAAGACCTTGGTGCACGAGGCCGCGCACTGGCAGGCCGATCATCGGGGCGCGATCGACCGCGGGGACGCCGAGACGGTCGCCGAGAGCTGCGCCTACGTCGTCCTGCAGCCTGGAGCTGACGAACCCGGGTCCGAAGCCAGCGAGTGTGCTGGCCGTCGTGCTCTTGCCCCCAGGAGGGGGTGTACCGGCCACGCCGGCGATCTCGGAGGGCGCTGGATTGTCGGGGGCAACGACCTGGCAATTGCTGGCGCTGGGTGAGGTCGTGGCGCCGCTGCGGCCGAGCCATATCGGCATTGAGCGGGTCATGGCGCCAGCGGGGGATCCCCTCGACACCATGGACGTTGCGGGCGTCGGGATGCTGGCGGTCGAGCGGGGGGCGCTGGTGGCGACGGTACGACAGGGGTTTGCCCAGGCCACCTCTGCCGTAGTGCTGCGCACCGGCGCCGTGGGACCGGGGGCGGCCTCCGTCATGCCCGGGAAGCGCCGGGTCATCCGGGAAGGGGGGGCGCTCTTCATCCTTCTAGGGACGACCGTCGACCTCGCGGCGGGAAGTGACGACCCCATGACCGTGCTCGTTGTCCGCGTCGAACAAACGGCACTGGCAACCCCGGCCGCCGTGATCGCCACGCCGGCGCCCTAGCCGCGGCATGTGACCAAGACAGGGGGCCAGCGCGCCATCACCAGCGCCCTCCCAGATCTCTGCCCCTATTGTGCGGTTAACGGGTGCGCGGAAGGGGGAGTAAGCCGAACGGGAGCGCCGAGGCAGAGGCGACCACGCGTGATTCCTCACCAGGACAGGGGACCGATGCAGCCCATCCGGTCGGCCCGGCACGGCATCCAGGCGTCGACCACCCCCCCCGGTCGCCCTGGGCCCGCAGCTCCGGGTCGGCCAGGAGCCCGGCGTCGGAGCGGTGGAGAACCCTGCACTCCGGGCAGCGCACCGTCACCACCGCCCGACCACTCCGGGTGGGGAGGAGCCTGACGTGTACCCGCGGCAGGTCCATCAGCCGTACGCCGCGGTCAGCTCCAGCTGGATGTTGTCCGGATCGCGGAAGGCCAGGATGTACAGACCGAAGGCGTCCCCGAGATCGGTGATCTCCCCGTGGGGGACCCCGCGCGTGTTCAGGAGCCGCGCCGCCTGCTCCAGCTCCTCCCGGCTCGCCACCCCGAAGCTGAGGTGGTCGAGCCCGACCCGCGCCTCGTCGAAGCGGTCGGCGGCAGGAGCACGAGCCGGGTCGGGGCTCGGGCCGATGCCTAGTCCGAGGCTGCCGTTGCTGAGGAAGACGCCGGCGGGCAGATCCATCACGTGCTGGAAACCGAGCACCTCGGTGTAGAAGGTCTGGCTGCGGGCGACGTCGGTGACGGTGAGCCGCAGGTGGTGGACGGCACCCGTGGCGATGGGGGATGGCATGGCGAGGCTCCTCCGAGTGGTCGCGCGGACGGTCGGGACGACTGGCGAGAGTTGTAGGCTACCGCTCCCCGACCAGATGTCAACCACGACGTTCCGTCCGAGCGTGGCAACCTCACCATGCTAGGAGTTCGGCCTCGACACACGGGAAGAGGGCTCCGAGGATAGTGACACCGCTGGGGTTAGCTCGGTTGGTAGAGCTTGAGGTCGGGGATGCGCTGGAAGTCGCGGAGATTGAAGGTCAGCACGGTCAGGTCGTGGTGCAGGGCGGTGGCCCCGACCAACAGGTCGAAGTCGGAGATGAGCTGCCCGTGCTTACGCAGGAACGATCGCGCCTCGGCGAAGCGCTCCATGATCGGCTTAGTGTGATAAGCATGCGCAACCCCGCGTGGCGCGATCAGATTGAAGGAACTGGGCGCAGGACTGGCACCAGAGGAGCACCTCGTCGTGCCGTTGAGGCGCAGCCCGTCGCCCCGGTGGAAGCGAACCTCGCCGATCCCGTTCGCCACGGCTTCGCGGAACCGATCGCCGAGGCGCTCGAAGTACTCCTCCTCCGCGACGGGAGTGCCGGTGACGAGCGCGTGATCGACGGCCATGGTGAGCACGGTGTTCACGCCGAAGCGGTCGAGGGCGGCGAGGTCGTCGACGAGGTGAGCCAGAACCGGATCGATGCCGTGAGTCATCTCCAGCTCCTTGCCCTCTGCGGGTCAGATAGCGGACGGAGTCGTCGAAGTGAGCGCTCAGAGGAGCCGACCGAGATGGGCGAAGAAGGCGAGCAGGTTGCCGGGAGCAAAGCCTGCGTCGTTCAGTCCGCGCGTCGCCCATAGGGTGAAGATCTGCGTCTCCTCCGGGGTGGGGCGGCGGCCGCCTCCGTAGGAAAGGCAGCCCGGGGTGGCGAGCTCCAGGTTCAGCTCGGTGGTGATCCCGACCCGCACGCAGACCACCTCGGCGGCGGCGCGACGCCGGGCGATCTGTTGCGCGACCCATCCCCTTCGACCCCGTCCGGGCGGGTCCACTGCCGCTCGTCGCCGCCGATCTTGACGGTAATCATGGCTTGTCTCCTCGCGCGCGATCGCTGCCCATGCTGTCAAACGACGAGTCTATATCAGAGTGTACGTACATCAAGTATAGTGCATAATAGGACATCAGTTCGGCAGCAGGGAGGTCGAGGCGGTGGAGCGGACGCAATGGCAAGACCTAATCGTCGAGCGGGGCGCCGCGCCGCCGGCGTTGAGCGACGAGCAGTTCCGCTCCTGGATGGGGGAGCGCCGAATCTTCGTCAGCTCGACGATGGACGAGGAGATGACGCCAGGGCGAACGGCGGCCAGGGTCGCCATCCGCCGCTGGGGCGGGACGCCGGAGATGTGGGAGGCCCTGGCACCGCGCGACCAGCACCCCGAGCGGGCCTACCTGGAGGGGGTCGAGCGCAGCCACGTCTTCGCCCTGCTGCTCGGGCACCGCTACGGCCGCGGCGACGAGAGCGGCTACGCGCCGACCCACAAGGAGGCCAACCGGGCGGCCGAGCTCCACGTCCCGCGGCTGCTGTTCGAGCCGGTCGGCGTGCGTAGCGCGGACCGAGACGGGCGGCTCAACGACTGGGTCGCCTCGCTGCACCGGCAGCTCTCCGGCCACGCCTACGCCGACCCCGACGACCTCGCTGCCCAGCTCGAGGCGCGGCTGAGGGAGATCGCCGACGCCCAAGAGACGCCCTGGATCAAGCTCGGTCCGATCGTCTTCCCCGGCAAGGTCCGCCGCCGGAGCGCCGAGGGCACTACCCAGTTCGTCGTGACGGCGAGGGTTCGGGACCAGACCGTCCGTCGCGCCCTCGCCGAGCTGTCGGGGTGGTCCCGGCGTGCGAACGCCGACCGCCTCACCTACGGGGCGGGCTCGTGGCCGATCGACGTGGTCGACGTCGCCGTCGAGTCGCCGACCCTGTCGGCGGACGAGGTCACGGTCACGTGCCGGTTGGCTCGGGACCGCGGCGGCTCGCCGATGGCGGCGCTCGGGGGGGTCACCTTCGTGGAGCAAGGCCGGAACGTGGGACCCTCCGAGCAGGCGGAGCTGTGGGCGGCGCAGGCGGTCTTCGGGGAGCAGCGCTCGCGCTCGAACGATCCCTTCGTGAGCGGGTTGTTGACCCCGCAAGGATCGACGCTGCCTGAGGTACTCCAGGGACTCGGGGCACAGGGGTGGCTGGCGGAGGGCTTGACTCGGCTCTACCTGGTCGAGCGGCTGACGGAGCGGTTCGGCGGCGAGTTCGAGCACCTCGACGTCGGTCCCGCGACCGCGACCGCGGTCCGGGTTAACGCCGCCTTCCGCCCGACGGGGTTCGACCGCCCGGTGGCCTCAATCATCGGCGTGGTGCCACTGGGCACAGGGCGGTAGCCAGGAAGCACTCGACGCGTATCTTCGAGGCCGGCAGCGATGACGAGTCCGACGAACCTCTTCGAACGCGATCGCGCCGGCAGGATGCGAGAGAAGGGGCTGCCGCCCCGCTGCGTCAAGACCTTGCGGCCTCCTCCGCTGCGCTGCGGCCCTTCGGGTGACGCATCCACCCTGCTCACGACGGGAAGTGGGGAAGCACCAAAAATGGTGCTTCTTCTTTTTACTGAAGGAATTTTATGTAAACCACGTACGATCTCCGGTCTCGACTCGAAGCTACCCGCCCCCGAGCCCTTTCAGGGCCTCCCAGGAGCCTTTCGCCGTCTTGACGTCCGCCTCGGAGACCAGGAGGTAGCGCCAGCACGTCCCGACCTTCTCGTCGCCGCTGACGTAATTCGCCCAGCGCTGTGCGGCCTCACGCTTGCCCCGGACGTCGGCACTTGCCATCTCCTTGTCCATCTTCACCTCGACGATCCAGTGGGTATCCTCACGGTCCACGGTGATGAAGTCGGGGTTGTACTCGCGGGCACCCGTCCACAGGATGGGCAAATCACCGATCTGGAGTCGCAGCCACCGGGTGATCGTCGGTTCGTCCTCCACGATGTTGGCCACGTCGCGCTCCGTCGAGGAGTCGAACCAGTCCTGTGCGTACAGCGACTTCTGGTATCCCTCGAAGCCGATGCCCTTCTTGCCCTTGAAGTCGCCGTAGCGGTCCGACGTCGTTTCGGGCCGGCCGGTCCGGAGCTTCTCGAAGGTTGCCAGCTGAACGACCTCACCATACGACGGCTTGGTGGCGACCTTGCGGTGCTCCTCCGTGACGAGCTGGATGAGTCCGGCTGCGGCGCGGTCCAGGTAGCTGCTCAGCAGCGTCTCGGCCGATGGACCGAGCCCCCGAAGGAAGGCGTCCACGATCTCCCCGGCGGCGTAGCGCTGGTTCGCCCGGGCGGGAACGACCGGTGCCATCAGCACCCGCTCGATGAGCGTGCGACGCGCCTCCTCGCGGGGAAACAACGACGCAGGGGAGGCCACGCGATCGACCGCCTCCGTCGTCACGAGCTCGGTGCGGCGCAGGCCGTCTGCCCCCTGAACGATCCGTGCCCCGAGCGTAATGCGGCGCAGGCTCCCGGCGGGATCCGCCGCCATGCTCTCGCCGAAACGACGGAAGGGCTCGACGTCGGTGATGTCAGAGAGGGAGAAGTCGCTCGTGATCTGCGTCATCCGCAGGAGGGGGATACGCAAGGGAGGAATGTCGGTGCGTGGGGCCAACTCGAGCTGGAGCCGCGTCAGCTGCAGCTCCGCCTTCGCGGTGTGATCCTCGATGCTCTGGATCGTTGTCGTCCCAGGGGTAGATGGCGTGTCTGTCGATGACGCGTTGGGTGCAATGGGATCGACCGTTACGATGGGTGCCTCAACCGTTGTTGTCTCCTTGACCGGGACGAGCTGGCCTTCAGCGTTCCGCCGCAGCACGGCCCGCACGCGCCGGTCGATGAACTGCTCGTTGAGGACGCCGGCCTTGCGCAGCAGGTCCTCGTATCGCTCGTGGCCGAGCACTTCCAGAGTGTCGAGAATCTCGATGTCGGTGTAGCGACCAAAGGGCAGACGCAGCCCACGCCCGAGGGTTTGCTCCGTGAGGATGTCGGAGACGGAGGCGCGCATGGAGGCAATGACGTAGACGTTCTTGACGTCCCATCCTTCTTTGAGCATGCCAACCGAGATAACGATGCGGTAGGGGTTGTCCAGGTCTTCTAAGCGGTCGAGCTGCGCCAGGGCCTGATCGGGGACTTTGGAGTGGACCGTGAGCACCTTGTCCGCGTAGCGGCCGCCGGCGAACGACGGGTCGCCGATGATGCCTTCGATATCTTGGGCCTCCTTGATGTCCGGTGCGATCACCAGCATGATCGGCGTCACTGGTTGAGCGCCCGTCTCCTCGCACCATCTGGCAATCGCCTGCTCTTTGAGCTCAAGCAGCCGAATACCGTCGAGGAGCTTGGTGGCCGGATCGGTCCGGTCGTCCCGCCGGCCGACAATCACCGGCGTCTTGACGAGTTTGTCGGCGATGGCCGCCGAGAGCGGGTAGCGGTGGATGATCTGGTCTGGGGGTGTTCGCTTGTCGGGGGTGGCCGTGAGCCCAATGAGGACGCGCGGTCGCAGGTCGCGGATCGCGGCGGAAAAGGCCGGTCCATAGTACGCGTGGTGCTCGTCGGCAAAGACGACGAGGTCGTCACGGTCCTGGAGGTGGGCGTAGAACGCCTCGCCGAGGCCCTCCTGGAACTTGTGGGTCTTGCGCCCGACCGTCGATTCCGGCCGGAGCAGGGCCTGAACCGTGAAGATGAACAGCTTGACCTGATCCGTGTCGTCCATGGCCGCGCGCATCGCCGGCGTCGCGAAGTTCTCGCTGGTAATAACGACGGGCTGGACCTCCATGCCCCGCAGCAGGCTCTTGGGATGCCCGGGGGTGAAGTTGGCGACGGTCTTGTCGAGGATCGTCCGGCCGGGGGTGATCACGGCGAAATCACGCACGCCGTCCGCGGCGAAGTACTCAATCGCAGAAGCGAGCACATACGTCTTGCCAACCCCTGTCGCGACGTCCACCACCGCCTCAAACGGCGGTGGCTCTCGGTCGATGTCGTAGTGCCGCGCAACCTCGTAGACGATGCTTTCCAGCGCCTCTTTGTTGGGCTGGCGTAGGTCCAGACGGGCCGCAATCGCCTCGATCCGGTCGAGGTCGAACGGGTCGGCCATCACCTCGGCTGCGATCACACGCCCACCTCCTCAACCACCGGGGCGCTGGCCTCCTCAGGCGTACTGGCGACGACACCGGGCTGCTCCCAGCGCGTCGCCTGCCGGTACTCCTGAAGAATCGACTGCGGGATCTTGCGGACGGTGGACCCTGCCCGAAGTTGGCGTAGCACGTCACGGGCCGCCGGGTCAATGGCGGTGCCACAGACGACGAGGCGTTCGTCCTCGGGAAGTGCCGTGGCCAAGAGACGCACGACGTCTTCGTTCACCAAGCCGTCGATGACGGCAAGCCGAGACCGGCCGCGCCGACCACAGAATGGCGCGTCGTAGGCGTAGTCGTAGTGAAGTTGGGCGGCCGTCGCCTCGGCGAGCTGGCCGTTGGTGGTCCACTCACTCAGAAAAACTTGTTCGCCTGCCTGTTCAAACATCGAGGGGGCGACGTCGAGGATGCGGAAGCCGCCGCCACCTTCCCATCCAACCGCTTCCGTGATACCGCCTGGGTCCTGCCCTTGAACCACCTTCGTGAGCCGTGGGATGGCATAGCGGTCAGTCGTACCTGCGCTGCGCTCAACCCCAACCCAGCGTCGCTCCATCTTGTGGGCTACTGCCGCTGTCGTGCCGGAACCAAGGAAGCAGTCGAGCACGATGTCTTCTGGATTCGTGGCTATGTGAATGATGCGGTGAAGGAGCCGCTCTGGCTTTGGGGTACCGAATATTGGGACTTCCGTTCCTAATACTACAACGGCACATCGATGATGGAACGTGCGATCCGGCGTTTATAGTGGCTGCGGCGGGCGTCGGCCTGGCGGCGGCGACGCCAGCGGGACCAGTGGCAGCCGAACGCGCGCTCGGT
>JAABUS010001714.1_pt1 | contig 45934 bp, 47 predicted proteins | sample 5560161 | NCBI WGS metagenome assembly JAABUS01 (sample SAMN10711885, study PRJNA513376) | rock metagenome | isolation source: Antarctica rocks | place: Antarctica: Victoria Land, Trio Nunatak nord | collected 2016-01-04 | reverse complement strand
TAAAAATTTAAATTTAAAAAAAAAAAAAAAAAAAAGTTGCTAAATCGGTGTAATATCGCTACTTAATCGGTGTATAATATATTTAGAATACGGGACATGAGTAGATACGCATTTCCAGTATTTTATATAATTTCGGTATAAAATACGTAAAAATCGGGGTTTCCGGACTTGCCGATATATATTTATAATATTTAGTCTTAGATATAATTTATAATTATCTTTCCTTAATATCTTTATCGCCGCTTTTTAATTATTTATATCGACGGCCTCTCTCTTTACACTATATATTATTATTACGTAGATTTATTTTAATACTCTCGCCGAGGGGTTAATACTTTTTATTTATTTAATTACTTTCTCTAACTTTTATTTTACCTCTATCGTTATATAATATAGAACGAAGTCTCCTTTTATTATTTATTTTACTCTAATAATCGACTCCGCTACCGAGTAGACTTTATTCCGGAATATTTTAATTAATTAAGAGTTAGTTACTTTCCTAAATTATCCTCTAGCCTTAATATTATTTATCTTAATTATTAACTACTTCGCTTTCGCGCTAGTCGTTATTACCGGGGGAGGAGGGTTCGTTTCGGCTATATATCTCGATAGGATAAATATATATCTATAGGTAATATTAGCCTAGTTTTATATTAATAGCGTAAATATACTCCTCGCCCTAAATTTCTAAACTTTTTATTTTAGCGAGTTTATTTAGGCCTCCTAAAGCCTACGCTCTTCTATTAATTCTCGTATATAATTAAAGACTATTCCTAGCGCGATCTACGTTAGTTATAGTTTACGGTATATTATCTACTATACCTCTTTATATTCTATATCTTTTATAATCTTTATTATAATTACTATTAATTCTTTTAAAGCTTTTATACCCCCTTTATACCCTCTTATTTAATTACTAGTTTTATTTTATTATTACGACGTCTTCGTCGCGTTAGAACGCGCTAGTAACCTACTTTTTATTTTAATACTTTAAGTTTTATCTCTACTACCCCTATTCCCTTTTATTTTAATTAATTTCGTAACTCTTTAAGGTAATAAAATCCTATTAACCTAACTTTCGTCTTCTCGAATCGGATATTTTATTCGGTAGTTAATCGATTATTTCTTAATATTATATATATTTAATAATTTAACCGAGTTATTAGTAAATTTAAAATTATTATTAAATAAATTATTAAACCCTATCGAGATACCCGATATATTAGGTGTATTTCTAAAATATATATTTATATCGGCGGTAAAACTAGATATTATAAAAAGTGTCGAGGGAAAAAAAAAAAATTAATAAAAAAGAAAAGAGATTTAACGATATTAAGAAAAAGAAAAAAAATAGTAAAATTTTTTTAAATAAAATTATTAGGGTAGAATAAAGTAATAAATTTAATATATATATTTATTTTAAAGAACGGCTCTTTTTTTTATTATCGGATTTTATATATTTAAAGAATTAATTAAAATACTCGGAGGTAAAAAAAGAAGTTCTTAAAAAACGAAAATAAAAAAAATAAAAATAATATATCGAGTTAAAACGGAAAAAACGAATAAAGCCTACGCGCGATATAAAAATTAATATTTTATCTACTACGGGGGTAATTATATATAATTATAAAATTATAAAATATCTTCGGGAGTATAAAAATTAATCTATTTTAAATATAAAATAATAATATATTTAAGGTTTAGATATAATTATAGATAATTACTTTTATCGATTTTTTAATATAGACGCGAAGGTTATTTTTTTTAAATATAAAGTTTCTAGAGTTATAGTCCGGCCTTAAAAAGTTAAGGGGTAGCTACTAATTAGCCGGTAGTACTAGCTGCCGGAACTAAAATATTAGTCTCACGCCAGCGAAAGGAGGTAAGGGGCCGAAGTATCTTCCAGGCTTCAGCCCTACGGTAACAACGGTTGCGGGGTAAGTGGGGGTGCTTGCCGCAACAAGGACAAGATCTCACTCCTCGGAGGTTTCTGTACTAGGTTAAACCCACAGAGAAAGCTCACGAGTGAGATTCCCGTCCGCTTCAACATACATTTTCCGATGATAGCTCCACCGAAAAAGCCATTGTTCCCCCCAGACCTCACACTACCAATGCATCGTTAAAATCCGGCTTACAGTCGCTCGTCAGCAATCCTAACCTTCTCCTCTACCGCCGCCCTCTTGCAACATCGTATATCCTATATGCCTATGGATCGATAAGACTCATCATTTCTGACAGCGCTACATGGCCGCAGCCGAGTCCCCATCCAGCAGCGCCGACGCCACTGATTACGGCAAGCTGCAGCGCGTTCCCAGCGCGCAGAACCTCCTAGAGAAACACAAGAGACGGAAAGTCTGGAACTTCAGTCCCAGACCTGTTGAAGATAACGAGCCTCAAGACTGGTGGTTTTGTTCCACGGCTATACCACTCCTCGCCGCGACTTCTGGCCCTCTGGCCAATGTTATGTCCATTGCAGGTGAGTGTGCTGCTAAGCATGGGTCGAAGGATAGTGGCTGATGGATGGGGCTGCAGCTTTAGTCACATCTTGGAGGAATAACTACGCTCCTGGTGCTCCAGGAATGGACGCACAGTCTATAGGCTTTCCAGATCCCAGGTGGTGCCTGGGACTCAACGGCGCCTCGCTGGCCTGTGGCTTCATTGGAAATCTCTTCCTTCTCTTCAACTTCACCCGGCGCATACGGTATATCGTCGCTTTACCGGTTACTATAATACTGTGGTACTTTGCGACAGGAATCTTGATGGGAATTTTGGTTTCCATGAACGAATACGTGCCTCCCAACTACCCAGACCAGGTATACAGCCAGGGGTTCTGGCACGCCGTTATTGCAGCAGTACTATATCTCGTATCATCTATGATCCTCATGTTGAACATGTTGGGATACTTCCTTGGGCATTATCCCCAGCATTTTGAGCTCTCGGACGACCAGCGAAACTTGATTCTTCAGACGATGATGTTCTTTTTCTGGCTTGCAGGAGGCGCTGCCGTGTTTGCGAAATCGGAAGGGTGGTCGTTCGTGGATTCATTGTACTTCTGTGACGTTACAGTTCTGACAGTTGGATTCGGCGATTTCCACCCAATCAATGATATTGGAAGAGGACTCGTGTTTCCATACTCAGTGGGAGGCATCATCATTTTGGGTTTGATGATATCGAGTATTCGAGGTTTTGCCCATGAACTCGGCTCCACGCACGTCGTCCACGCGCACGCCGAAAAGAAAAGGACACACACTTTAAGCCGAACTGCCACCAACGATCTCGAATTCCATCAATTGGAGGAGCGCTTTCAAGCAAAAATTCGCCATAAGCAGCCACCGCCTGCGATCTCCGAACCATTTGGTCCTGCACCATTCAATCCCAACGAGCGCGCCCTTACCTTCACGGACCTGGAAAAGGGGGAGCCACTACCCGGTCAACCTCGCAAAGAACACCACGAACAGCAACAAGAAAAGCATTCGACCACCCGTCCTATAGCAGCAGGCATGAAGCGACTCGTACGAGTCGGCGCCCGAAAGCCCAAAATCCTCATGATGCGCGAAGAAAAAGACCGCTTCGACGCCATGCGAAAAATCCAAGAGGAAACCTACAGCTTCAAAAAGTGGACAGCACTAACAATGTCCGTCATCGCCTTCGGGATCCTCTGGTGTGTAGGTGCCGTCGGCTTCTGGCAAGCCGAAAGAAACACCCAAGGCCTCTCTTACTTCGAAGCTCTCTACTTCTGCTACGTCTCCCTCCTCACAATCGGCTACGGCGATCTCTCGCCAACCAGTAATGCCGGCAAGCCTTTCTTCATCGTCTGGTCGCTCATCGCTGTGCCCACCATGACTATTTTGATCTCAGACATGGGGGACACCGTCATTGCGAGTTTCAAACGCGGCACCTTCAAGCTAGCCGACTGGACCGTCCTGCCCAAAGAAGGCATATGGCGGAACCTACTGGAGCAAAACCCCCGGTTACTGGGTTGGCTTGAACGGAAATCGAAAAAAGCCGCAGAAAAAAGACGCCTTGCACGCGGCATGCGCGTTGGTCCTGAAGAAGACGACGCCGACGCCACGCCCCCCACAATGGAAGAGGTCGCCGAATTAGACAACTTAGACGATGCTGCTCTCGCCCGCAAGTTGGCTATAGCGATCCGGCATACCGCCGACGATTTGAAGTCTGACCCACCCAAGCGGTATTCATATGAAGAATGGGCGGAGTACACAAGTTTGATCAGATTCAGTCGGATGAGCAAGGAGGAAATGGGGGAGGAAGAGGATCTGGAGGGGTGTGTGGAGTGGGATTGGATCGGGAAAGATAGTCCGATGTTAGCGGAGCGGAGTGAGAGCGAGTGGGTGCTTGATCGGCTTTGCGAGAGTTTGAATCGGTATATGCGGAGGCAGTTGAATGGGACTGGTACGAACGGGACGGATAATGGTGTTGAGAAATGTAAAAAGGATGATTGATTGATGCTGGGTGTATGTATAGCAATTCGTATGGGTTATTGGACTGGACATATTGAGGGAACTTCGGCTTATGAGGTGTTCATATGTCTTCAGTATCTGCGCCCTTTGCTTTGGGTATAAAACTAGATGGCCATCATCCGCAACGCAATCCTTTCTGATCATGTTATAGCCCTAGATTTTCCGTGTTCAAATGTGACGTCCTGAAATCTAACGCAAGTTGCAGGACTAAATCGTTAGCCATGCATCTTCCGTGTCCAACTGCGACATTCTAAATTTCAACCATATTGCACATCTGAAATTCCGCCGTTCGTCCAAATGGCTGACCAAACGCCGCCCTTGTTCAAGAATATTGACTGAGCACACCGACTCTGGTCCTAGCCTGTAGATCGTGATCGCTGCTGATTTGAAGGATGTCAATCATCCTCAAGACATCGTTCTGGCCCTGCACTCGCACAGGGTCCATAACAGAATTGCCGTTTGAATTCTGGAGTGTCTCTGCAATCATTTGCTGAAAGCACGTGTCAGTATAATTGACCTTCGAGAACATGGACCAGATATGAGGTTTACCGCTTCCAAAAATGCCCTGTGTGAAAAGTGATACCACACCTTTGCTTCCTCCTGAAAGAGCGTATGGAGTAAGAAAAAGCTACTGATAGCATCATGCGCTGCGTTCAGCGTCCCATTGACGTCTCGTCTCAAATTTGCGTGTTGTTCCGCGTAGACGAGCATAAGGCAGTGGAAGTAGTTGCTTGTGAGAAACAAAGCCTGCCTCGCAAGTCTCTTGCTCCGGCGTGCAAGGTCGCAAATTCCGATCTCCGAGAAAGTACGAAGAGGCTCCGGGAAAGAGGCGTAGATGCGGCGGAAATCGTCCACCAAGCGTGTCCTCTCTGCCTGCGATTTGGATATAGGGAGGTCGAGTGCACGAGGGCTACATAGTGTGTCTTGCACTATTTTGGCAAGATGCCACATGCTTGAGATATACGATACGTCAGTAGGATTAGCCTGCGTGAGCGAGTTGTCGGTTTCTGGATGCAGATCTTCTATCCTAACGTCGGTGTGCGTTGCTGTTGGCGGGAGAGCAAGGAGAATAGTGAGGAAGGTATCCTGAAAAAAGATGGCTTGCCACAGCTTGCGCCGCGTCTGCTTTTCGCAGAGGGAAGCTTTTGGGCAAAATCGTGAGGGATCCCGGTTCAAGCCTAGGGCATAAGCGTGGCGTACAAGAATGCCTGCAAAGGCAAAGGCATCAGCAGCATGGTTGTCGTTCATGAGAAAGTATATGATCAGAACCATGGTCTGGATGGTGCGTATTGAAGGCTTGCCGAGGTAGGAGAAGACTCGCAGAGCCTGATGTGATGCAGAGACTTTGCAGATTAGCAAGGTTGGAGCAAGGTTTGGAGCGATGATGTAGCTACCATGGAATTCTGCACTCTGCTCCTTCTGGTCCGCAGAAGGTAAGGGAACGAATTGGGTACCCATCGCAAGTATGACGAAGATCAGAGCGACCAGGTCCCCATTTTCTCTGGGGTGGTCTCCTAATTTTGCGTAATCTACGGGCAGCCGTAACCAAAACAGTTCGTAGTCTCTCAGGAAGGCCTCTCTGTGTATCATTGGGTATACGGGATCGACGGCATCGAAGTATTTGGCAACAAGACTTTACGGATGTTAGCTGGGTCCAACGATGCATGTGTACAGCGTCGAGAGCAGTTTTCTTATTCTCATGGTATGGAGGTCAACAAGGATAACGTAGTCTGGTGTCCTCTTACGGATACTGAAGATCCACTGCGCAATGGAAAGAAGCTAAGAGAGCTTACATGTCGGCCTGATCTTTACTGGGCAAGACTGATACGACTTCCTTCAGCCCGCCGCTGTGAGTCCAGTAATTACTTTTTCCTCATTAGCATTGCTCATGAAGAATGGTGAGAATCTACTCACACGAATGGATGCTCGACTTTGAAGATGTTGGATGTTGTGTGATGTGAGAAGGGTATATTAGAGAGCAACATGGGCGAGGATCCAGTCGATGACCTCGAGAGCTTTCGCTGTGGAAGCTTTGCGCCATTGTTAGGTGGCTGCTCTTGTCAGTCTTTACGGCGGCAATCAAGTTTACAATTGTAGAGTACACAAACCTGTACTGGTGAAGTGGCTGAGGCGGTAGCAGTGCTTGTATTGCTTGCATTGCTCGTTTTCTGCTTCTTCCTCGGCGTCTCAGTGCCAAGTGCTCGATGTGATTCCCTGCGCATGGTTGACTGTCAGCTATAGCACCATTGATTGGGTTCATTGGGTGTCTCTACTCTATAAGGTCTGCTAATTCCGAGTATTGACAGTCTGACCTGCGCTTTACGCACGCGAAGCACCTGTCACGCTGAGGTTAGACAATGCGACAGGAAGTTAGATAAAGCTTTGCATACGTCGGTCTCGTTCGGTCACACTAAGCCATTTGTCTTCGGTCAGCGAAAGATGGATACAGTCGGCAGGCTATTGTCAAACCTTTGTCTTCTTGACCTGATTGGATGTATCATTAGTATCAGAAGTAATTATCTGCGGGAAAGGGAGCAAGCTACAGTGCACGATTCACAGCTTAGACTTGGCTTGTTGCGCCGTCGTGGCTGTCTCGATGAGGATGTATCTGAGGTAGGGCTCATCTGCAATTGATTGGTCTCCCTTGCGTCATCCTCGGACTTGAAGTGATGAGCACTGCCTTTGGCATTGGCATTGGCATTGCTATTGCCATTGGTGGCGGACATAGCGCCATTGACAATGCCTGTTCCTATTGATGCGGGTATGTGTGAATCCATGAGCGCGATTTCCGCATATAACAAAACCTCGGGTTCAGAGTGGGAATAAAGGTCTGTCAGGGATTGCTCGTACTAAAGTGAAGTAGCCTTAAGGTGGGGCTGAGCGAGCCATTCCTTAGCGCCATCTCACGACTACAGGACTACACCCCACGAGTATTTACTTTGGCAGCCTTGCGGTGTATGTCTGAGCTGAGGTTTGGTATCAGAACAAAGTCACTTGAAGTCTTGGCATCCTAAAAAAATCTTCTCAAGAATGACATTATCCTCGATATGATGTAAAGTGTATATACAAGACTATGAGCAAGCTTGGTCATTGCTGCTTCAACTTCTCAGTCAATTCTGGCACCGATTTGAAGAGATCTGGAAGAAATGGCGAAGTCAGCATTGCTCATTCGAATTTGACGAGGATTCTCGGGAGGAAGTATTGAGAGGTATGGTGAGAATGTCTTGCAAGTCGAATTTGACTTTGGATGCTTACCAGCTACCAGTCCTACATCCGCAATCTGGAAGATAGGTGCATCACCGTCTTTATTGATGGCTGCTATTACTTTGCTGTCTTTCATACCAGCGAGATGTTGTATGGCCCCTGATATTCCCGCACAGAGATATAGCTGGGGTGCTACGTTTTTACCCGTCTGTCCGACTTGCAAGCTGTTGTCCGCAAAGCCACTGTCGACCGCTGCTCTTGAGGCACCAATGGCTGCTCCTAATGCGTCTGCGAGTGGTGGGATGATCTCATCGAATTGTTCCCTTGACTTCAGACCTCGTCCCCCCGATACTACCTTGCTTGCAGTCGCGAGGTCTGGACGGTCTGATTTGGCCAGGTCCTCCGAGAGCCACTCTGTCTTGATCCCCACTTTCGGATCCACGCCTTCTGTGATCTCAGCAGAGCCACCCTCAGCTTCAGCTGCCGCAAGAGCCGTTCCGCGTATCGTAACTATCTTGATCTTATCTGACGACTGTACTGTAAGAATTGCATTGCCAGCGTATATTGGCCGAACAAAGGCTGCGAACAGTCAGCAACTGTGCCTGCGAAGCGAATGCAAGTCGAACGCACTGTCTTCGCTCTCAATTGCAGTGATGTCCGAGATCTGCTGCACATCTAACAGGGCCGCTACCCTGGGCATCAAATTCTTGCCAAAAGCCGAATGGCCAGCAAATATGTGGGTGAATCCTTCTTTATTGATATTCTCGACGAGCAAGGGAGCGTAGTTTTCTGGGAGACCCTGTACTGAGTTTAGCGAGACGGTATATATCTAATGTTCCCATTATATGCACTTTATCGTAGGATCCGTCATCTATCATGATTACTTTGTCCAATCCCTTGACCTTCGCGGCTTCTTCCGCTACTGACTTGGCTCCACTGCCGGCAATGAAGCCTGTTATTGAGCCTCCAAGTTTATGAGCAGCAGTAACGGCACTAAGTGATGCATTTTGTAGCTTTCCATCCCTATGTTCAAGAATAGCAAGAGAACTTAGGAGGCGGGCAAATGGCGTCTGTTGTTGTCGAGTAAATGTCAGTGTGGATCGGCATTGATTCTGTGCTAGCCGCAAGGCCGAGCTCCGAGCGGCGAAAAGCATTGCAGGAGACAACGAGGACACTGAACAGCTCGGCCTTCTAGCATCAGAGTGTAGAGTGTCTAGATAGCAACAACATGACGAGGGTCGGGATTGTCCACCTCGGCTTGCTATACGGAGCTAGGCTAAATGTTTAACCGAGCAGCGTTACACTAATTCTGGCTGGTGATTTTGGTTGTCAACGATAGTGACAAGACCTTCCCGCAAATCCACGAGTGACAAATTGGAGGAGATCAGACCGTCTCGTTCAAAGTGCAATTATCATTGGATACCCTGGGTGTAATAGCGAGTTGTGCGCCTCAGGTGAATATTGGTCAGGAGAGATCTGTCAAAGACGGGCCTAACATCACCGCATACGGCCAGCAACGGGAAGATATCATAACTTCCGCTGCTATCAAAGACGCGAAGTAAAGATGGAGGGGGAAGGTTTGGATTTCGGTGATTCTTTCCCAGTCGGATCTACCGAACTTGGCGAAGCTCTTCAGACACCACACCCAGGTGAGTATATCGATCCTGAGTTGGCCGATGTTGAAGTCGCCGGAGTACTGATGGCTCTATTATGTGCATAGCACTCGACGGATCACAATCTCTAACAACTCCTGATCCTGATACATCTTCCTTATCACCCCAAAAGCCTTCAGGTTCCACACCAGCGCCCTTCTCCGACAACCCTTTAGACGCCCCAGATGCACCTCGACCAGGAGATGATGCTGACAGGGAAGATGAGGAGATGGCTGGCACAGGAGAAGATCCCGCAGACGGGAATGGTAGCCCTGAAAAAGATGCAGCCATTCCTGGAGAGATAGGCGATGGCATAGTCGATGGCCAACCTGCTCAATCAAAGGCATCCTTGGAGTCGGCAGCGCGGTCTCATCTCGTAGCGCAGAGACATGCTGTGGTCCTACCGAGCTACAGCACCTGGTTTGACATGCACACCATTCACGACACCGAGAAGAGAAGTCTCCCAGAATTTTTCAATAGCCGCAACCGAAGCAAGACACCGTCCGTTTATAAAGACTATCGCGACTTCATGATAAATACCTACCGCCTTAATCCATCTGAATACCTCACAGTTACTGCTTGCAGGCGAAATCTTGCTGGAGATGTCTGCGCCATAATGCGAGTCCACGCTTTTCTTGAGCAATGGGGGTTGATAAACTACCAGGTAAGCTTTTTTGATTCACTCGCTCTTTAATTTACACTGACCGCCTACAAGATTGATCCCGAGACTCGACCTTCCGCAATTGGTCCCCCTTTTACTGGACACTTCCGCATAGTCGCAGATACGCCTCGAGGTCTTCAAACTTTCCAGCCCGCATCAGATGTGAAGCTTGAGCCCGGCAAAGAATATGCCGCGACCGAGAACGCTCTGCTGAGACACTACAAACAGGCTTCACCGCAGGAAAGGGAAAGCCTTAATCTTGAGATCCGCCGGAACATCTATGACCAGAAAGGCAAGGATCTCACCGCAGATTCCAAGGCCAAGCAAGCCAACGGCGAAGAAGGTACCACGAACGGAGCCTCTGGCGGGGACTTGCCCATGAAGACGATTGAAGATATAGCAAAAGAACCCACAAAGCCAATCCACTGTTATTCGTGTGCTATCGACTGTACACGACTCCGATACCACTATGCCAAGACTCATAGCCCATCGCCAATGAAGCAGGAAAGAGTTGTCTTTGACCTTTGTCCCGCTTGCTTCCTGAGTGGTAAACATGCCGGTCACAATCAGTCAATAGACTTTGTTAAGCTCGAAGATCCGAGTTACACTGGTGTACCTGATAAGGATGCGCCATGGACGGAGGATGAGTTGCTACTCCTTCTAGAGGGTCTTGAGAGCTACGATGAGAATTGGAATAAGATATCTGATCACGTCGGCTCTCGCACCCGTGAAGAGTGCGTCGTCAAATTCTTACAGCTCGAAATCGAAGACAAGTATCTCGAGCCTGAAGCCAATGGCCAACCAAGCTACGGCCCCCTCGACAACGGGCGCGTTCCTTTCTCGCAAGCAGACAACCCAGTGATGTCAGTCCTAGGGTTTCTAGCAGGAATGAGCGAGCCCGCCGTTGCCGCAGCAGCAGCCGGCAGATCTGTCAAAGAAATGGAGAAGGCTTACCGAAAACGTCTAAATAAAGGCCTCGGCGGAGAGCCCGTCGGTAGTGGAAAGGACAAGGAGGCCGTTAAAACCGAAGACACGATGGATGTTGATGATGCAGCGAGCCCTCAGGCAGATGACACCAATCAGGTCGCCGTTTCATCAGCAGATAGACCCAAGGATGCAGCTTCATTCGTGGCGACGTCTGCCTTTGCTACCTCTGCTGCTCGCGCAGCTGCTCTGGCCTCGGACGAAGAGCGTGAGATGACTCGGCTGGTCTCAGCTGCGGTAAACACTACACTCCAGAAGTTTGAACTCAAATTGCAACAGTTCTCTGAGATGGAATCTATGTTCCAAGCCGAACGACGTGAATTAGACCGTGGTAGGCAGCAGCTGTTTTTGGACCGTCTCGCTTTCAGAAAGCGAGTGTCAGAGACACAAGAGGCACTTCGACTAGCGAGTCAGAAGGGTGGAGAGGAGGGTGCGAGGTTGGCACAGAATATTCCTGTGGGTGGCGGCGAGCGAATGGGCTTTGAGCAGGATCTGTCGAGGGGAAACGTGCAGCCATTGGCTCCGGGCGATCCTGGATACAAGAGCTATGAAATCTGAGGGGAGTGTACTAATCATGAGGCGCAAATTTGGGAGGCAAAGGGGTATTTGTGCAAGGCGAGACAGGAATCCATGCACTTGAAACCCAGTCCCAAGGAACATTACATGGATTTCTAGAGCTCAAAGTCTGGAAAAGGGAAGGTTTCTTTACGACATGTATTGCTTGTGAACGTATTAGATAAGAGGCAATTCAAGCTCCGAATCGGATTTATCGGTTTATCAAGCTGCACTTCTTAATTTCTATGGCGCTGCTTTGGGACATACCCATGCCCAACTCAGTGCTTCTCCTATCCTTTGCTTCCTAACAAGCAATGATCGGTACTCATTCAGTCCAGCGTAGAGTCATCCGTGGTGGAGCCATCTTCATCCTTGTTCGGATCGCTGGCATCTACTCCCAGAGTGCGGTGTACTTCATTATCACCCACGTCCCTGTGCTCTTCTTAGTCACTCAATTCTTCCTTGTCTGATAATATCTCTTGCTCAGGGCCAAAACTCCGTAGCTTGGCATCCGAATGCTTAGCTTCATTCTTAATCCCATGGTCATCAGCCTCTGCGGATGGAGCACTGACGCCCTCTTTATCAGTCTCGTTGCTGTCCATCAATACTTGAGCTTCGAATTCTACCATGTGACTTGCCTCGCAAGCTATCTTCCGAGTCCGACCCCCCATCAGCAGACTGCTCACGGCCAGGCCATTCCTCAATCGAATCAGACTCTGTCAATCCTGCGTCTGGAACACCCTTACGCCCAAGTCTTCGATTCGCAATAAAACAGCTCTCCTGTACGGGCGACTGCATCGTCTCCCACTCTCCGGCATAGTCCACCCAGACCTTCCAGTCAACCAGATCTTCTCTACCTTTGCGCTGAGCGTAGGGAATTTCTGGTAATCGAATGTCATTTGCGTTCATCTTGTCTCCTGGGTCTTCGCCGAGCATCTCCCATAAGCGTTGTTCTTCTTTGCGGCTGGCTTGTTGATCGAGAGCTTCGGCGTAGGCGTCGTGTGCTTGCTCGTAGCGCTCTTGGTGTTGGGTGCTCTTGTCGGGACGGGTGTATGGTGGTCGGGGGAGATTAGTCTCATCGGATGATTCGCTGGAGATGCCCTCGTCGATTAGAGGATAGTCCGAAGATATCGGGTCGCTTGACACGTTCTCTGACGACGGCCAATTTGTTTCGTCTTCTGAAGGCACAGATCTGTCGCTAGCATCCATGGAGACCGCCCTGGATCTTCCTCGATCCTGGTTGATCCCATGCCCCAAAAGCATTTCAATCTCATCGTAGCTGTATCTTTTGCCAGATACTTGCCGCCGTCTCACGTTCTCATAGACTCGGATGCCGCATTTCCTAGCCATACGAGCCCACACATCTGTAGCGTCGGCTTTCATACCCAGTACATTCAACGCTGCCACGACGTCTCGTCTCTTGACGTGTCGCCGAGGGATGTAATGACCCGGTGCAATTGTAGCTCTCAATCTTGACATCGCAATGAACAGACAGGATTGAATCAGCCTTCTGGTAATTGATATTGTCAATGTATGAAAGTCTGAGAATGCTGTATACATGATCATAGGAGACTGCCTCTTTTCTGTAAAACAGCGCCAGTTTTTGTCCGGGTCGCTTGAATTCATGAAAAATCGCTTGGACAACGTAAGGAATTTCTTGAGATCCAACAGTATGGCTGGTGGTGTCGCTTTCGATACTTCGGCCTTGCCATCCTCACCAGCACGTAACCGGCGGTCCACACTTTTGGCAGCTCTGCAAGTGAGGATTGGGTAGTCAGAATGCTTGGATTTCTCCAACCTTTCTTCTTCCTTCTGTTGGAGGATGGCAAGTGCTTCTGCGGCGCTATCAAGAGCCACACAGCATTTATCGCTGAGCTCCATCGCGACGTTCAATTCGAAGGGTCTAAGGATTTTCTTAAGAGGCTCATGGATATGCTGGTCGACTGCAGCTTTCTGGAGCAAATCGAGATAAAGCTGCACTTCAGACCCGCTTTTCGAGCCAACATCATTTGCGATGACCTTGAAATCATGGCGACCTCGTTTAGCAAGACTATGGAAGAGCACGGCTTTCTCTTCCGAGGACCAAAAAGTGACCCCAATCTGGCTCGCAGATAGCATCTCATCCTTCGGGAAATCTTGCGAGGCTATCTCATTGACTGCATCATTGTACAATACTCGGTACTGGTCGTTGTACGAGTTTCTTAGACGTTTTGACCTGGGTTGCAATGTCGCTAATTCTTCTTCGACTTTACGCTTCTTGGACTTCCTTCGGCTGTCGGAAGCTCTCTGCGATGAGGATGATGAGCTTTTTGAACCTTCTGAAGCTGAATACATTGAGACTGATCGTGACTCGTCCAGCAGATCACCCAAATCCCCAGAAACGATGGCTTCCGCAGCACTCTCAGATTGTGACATGGTTGCAATAGGGTCCCGCTTGCCATAGTAAGGAACGCTCTGGAATTATCCCCAAACAATGAAGACCTGAAGAGCATGCAGCTCAAGTATGTTCGACTTGGAAGAATCAAGATGGTCGCGTCAGATGCATTCTCAAAACAAGTACTGTCTGAGAGGCAAGCGCACTTGAAACCTTCATTCACATGAAGTACCTAGCTTTTAGCGAAGCAACTCCCGCTCTTCCGCAGATGTTGTTCAGAGTTCTGGAGAAGATTGAACCCCAAGAGCCTCCATATATGCTGGCAATTTGTCTGGTGGGTGTTGCGAGGATTAGAATTCGCGAGACTGGACACTTTGATAGCGCTAGCTTAGCACAGCCCTACGGCCTTAGATCCACACGGAACTCGACTTTCGATCCTCTCCAAGGCGACGCGACATGAGGCATGCAGAGGGCTGCACGAATTCTAGGTGCAATCGTCAAACCAAACTCAGAATGGAGATATACACCCAGCATACGAAGGCTTGCGAGCGTGGCTTCCTCCCCATCGGAGCCGCACTTGGGGCCGAGTGCTCCCATACGCCTCCGTGAATACCAGGAAGAATGCATTCAAGCTGTTCTTGCAGATCTCAAAAAGGGGGAGAAGAGACTCGGGATCTCTCTAGCTACTGGTAGTGGTAAGACTGTATGATACAACTGATTGACCTTATGCAATTCTATTGCTGAACAAGAGACAGGTCATTTTTACCCAGCTTATTGATCGCATCGAACCACCTACGCCTGAAGGTACACAGACACTGATCCTCGTACATCGCCGTGAGCTTGTTGAGCAGGCTGCCAGGCATTGCACAAATGCCTACCCCTCCAAGTCGGTCGAGATTGAAATGGGTAATCTGCATGCTTCTGGGGCTGCAGATATCACAATTGCTTCTGTCCAGAGCCTTATCTCAGGTGATCGGATGAGCAAGTTCGAACCCAAAAGATTCAAGCTTGTCTTAGTGGATGAGGCCCATCATATTGTGGCCGCCAGCTACATGGAGGTTCTAAAATACTTTGGACTCGCTCAGCCTCAGCCAGAATTACTTGACGAAGTTGTCGACCAAACAGATGGCTTGTCCACGGCTCCCGCTACCCAAAGCTCTCTAGCACTAGTCGGTGTCTCAGCAACGTTTTCTCGGTTTGATGGACTTAGGCTGAGCGACGCTATTGACCGTATAGTCTACCACAAAGACTACGTAGATATGATTGGAGAGAAGTGGCTATCAGATGTCATATTCACCACAGTGCGATCGAGAGCGGATATCTCCAAGGTCAAGGCAGCAGGAAGCGGAGATTTTCAAGTAGGTGCTCTATCTAAGGCGGTCAACACCAAGGAGACCAACGAAATCACTGTGCGAGCTTGGATGACTAAAGCTGCTGATCGAAAATCTACATTGGTCTTCTGCGTGGATCTCCAACACGTCTCTGATCTCACGGCCACGTTTCGGAGGCATGGATATCGGGCCGAATTTGTCACTGGTGACACCCCAAAACGGATGCGCAGTGAGAGACTCGATGCTTTTCGGAGTGGAGAGTTTCCCGTATTACTTAATTGTGGAGTCTTCACCGAAGGCACAGACATCCCAAATATTTCATGTGTGCTACTGGCCCGGCCGACCAGATCTCGCAATCTGTTGGTACAGATGATAGGCCGTGGTATGCGTTTGCATCCGGGAAAGGAAAACTGTCACATCATTGACATGGTTGCTTCGCTTGAAGCTGGAGTCGTCACAACCCCAACCTTATTCGGTCTAGATCCTGCAACACTGGTCGAAGACGCCAGCGTCGAGGAGATGAAGACACAGCAGAAACGGGAAGAGCTCGAGGCCAAGTGTGAGCAAGGTGCAGCAATGCGCGTTGTGAATATCCAGCAAATAGGGCAGGCACCGAGCAGTGTCACATTCACGGATTATGATTCTGTCTACGATCTGATCAATGATACTTCATCCGAGCGACATATCCGAGGCATTAGCCAGCTTGCTTGGGTGATGGTAAGACAGAATCGTTACATTCTACCAAACCTCACTGGGGACTACATCACGATTGAGGCTTCGGAGTCGGGCATGGGATACGCGGTCGTCTTTATCAAGAAATTGCCTCGGACTTTTCCAATCGATGGGACCACCAAATCGAAAAGTCCTTACATGCGTGGGCGAGAAATTGCAAAGGCAGACCAGCTCGCGGACGCTGTTCACGCAGCAGACACATTTGCAGTGGAAAAGTTTTTGTGGCGAGATGTTCATAATGGACAAGCCTGGAGGAAGAAGCCAGCAACCGAGGGACAACTAGCCTTTCTCAATAAGCTGAGGCCAACAACTGATCAATTGACCAAAGGCACGGTCACTAAAGGGAAAGCTACGGATATGATCAGCAAGATGAAATTTGGTGCCAAAGGCTGGCTGAACGATATCGAAACTGCCAAGAAACGGGCAGAACGAGCAAGTGGGAAGCTGCGTCAAGTCAGCGATTTGAGGCAACGTGAAGAGGTCAAAATTGGGCATATTTCTCCGACTCGGAATTGTACTAGGGGCGTCACTTTCGACCATAGGACGACCCTTTCCCAAACGACGACGAAATTTCCGCTGTAAGAGAGATGCTACGACATGAATGAGGGCTTGCACACAAGTGCAGCGGTGCAACTTTCACTGCTGGCGTTCCCACAACGGCCGGATACGAGAAGACCAGCTCCTAGGCGATTCGAGCTTCGCGCGATACGTGCCTTCTGGCGGAGGCTTGTCCGCGTCAGCAAACGGGCATTGACTTGTTCGGGCGGGGGTTGATGCTTGAGAATTGAAAGCTGCTGCTTGAGTCGCACAAGCTTCACGAAGCAAGTATGAGGACGCGCAATTGTGTGGCGGATACATTTTCAAAATGCAAGCTGCTGAGGTCAAATTGTGGTTGTTCCGGGTGCAATTTTCCTATAGATTAGCTCAATGATGCTTTATTGACGGCCGAGCCAACCATGAAGCATGGTCGCGCTGTCGAGCTGTCGAGCTTGCAGTAGTCCATGTGGCCTCCTTTATGCGACGTAAACACTGTGATGATAAGCTCGTAGCAGCATTGGAGATGCATCTGCTCTTTCAAAACAAATCCCTTTGTCCCTCTGTACCTTCAGGATAATCAAAATTCTTGAGGCTGGGAGCGGCTCAAGCTCCATTTACCGCGTGCAGCCAATACAGTAGTTCTAAAGAAAGGCACTGAAGGCACTTTGTTTTGAATCCTACGCTAACCGCTCACGGCTAACCAGCAACTCTAAATTGCGATTCTCCGTGCTCAAGTCTTGGCTGACGGCTCAAACCAAAGACAATCGCTCTTTCCTCACCTCTCGCCAGCCACAATACACACAAGGTCATCGTCGACTGATGCAGCTTGCTGCTTCGTTCAATGATCAGAAGGTTGTCGGGCTCCGAGGAGGCAATCGACAACGCAGGCTCAATCGAGGCTGAGCCTCCCCCCTACCGTGGCCATGGATCGAAGAAGAGCTTCACCTCTGCCAAGTACGACGTGACCCGACATTCCGATAGCCTCGATCGGAGGAAAGTTGAGAAAGTAATTGCGATCCCGCAAGCTTCCTCCAATGGACCCAATACACCCGCCGAATATACGCAAGGGGGTCCTAAGAAGCAGACGCTGCTGCTATCTCGAGAGGACGTGGATAGGATGGCCGAGTCTCGATTCTGGCGGCGATCACGCGCACGAAGCCCATGGCGAAGCTCTCTGTTGACTATCAGCATCACTGCTTTGGCCCTCGTCCTACTTCTTTCCATTGTTCACGCCTTCCTCACTCGACAACTTGATCCGAAAGGATGTGACATGTGCTGGTCTCGACCCATATACTTGAAATTCAGCGACTTCGATACCGAGCACACACGCTTCGCCACAAAATACTCGTTACACTTACTACGAGAAGGAGGTTTCGACGAAGATCCAAAGGTGGGGGCCCCTAGACACAAACCTCCACTCAAACCAAGCTGATTCTGTCCAGGTCAAAGGCGTTCCTGTGCTTTTCGTACCTGGAAATGCTGGGAGCTATAAGCAGTCAAGATGTCTTGCATTCGAGGCTGCTCAATACTACCACAACAACATACAGACGAGAGCCAACGCGTTGGAAGAGGGCATGACAAGCTTGGATTTCTTTGCTGTCGATTTCAACGAGGACTTCTCAGCATTTCACGGCCAGACCATACTAGATCAAGCGGAGTACCTGAATGATGCAGTAGCGTACATCCTGTCGTTATACCACGACCCTCGAAGGGCACAACGGGATCCTGGCCTTCCCGATCCGAGCTCAGTCATCTTGATTGGCCATTCTATGGGCGGTGTTGTAGCTCGGACCATGCTCACCATGTCTAATTACCAATCGAACTCTATCAATACCATCGTCACCATGTCAGCCCCCCACGCGCGGCCTCCGGTATCTGTCGATGCTGGATCGGTAAGCCTGTATAAAAGGATCAATGACTACTGGAGGCACGCGTACACGCAGAAATGGGCAAATGACAATCCGCTATGGCATGTTACTCTCGTCTCGATTGCCGGAGGAGGTTTGGATACTGTTGTGCCCTCGGACTTTGCGAGTCTGGAGTCGATTGTCCCAAATACCCACGGGTTCACTGTCTTTACTTCTGGAATACCTGATGTTTGGACCGGTGCAGATCACATCCAGACCACTTGGTGTGTTCAATTGATGAAGCCGGTTGTGCGATCATTATACAGTGTTCTAGACGTGCATCGGCCAAGCCAGACAAAGCCAAGAGCTGAAAGGATGCGTATATTCAAGAAGTGGTACTTGACGGGGATGGAAGATGTGGCAGAGAAAACACTGTCCCACAACGAACCTCAGAATTTGTTACCATCAGAAGACGACTCCAAAGACGTGTTGGCTCTAGGAGACAGACTCGTGATAAGACAGTTGGGACGAACGAAAGAACCAAAACCGTATCTACTGCCAATACCAGCGCAGACTACGCCAAGCACCAAGACCTTCACCTTGTTGACAGACCAGCGCCTTGAAAATCCTGTGGTCACTGGCAAGCTTGAGGTCCTCTTCTGCAGCGTCTTCCCGCTACAGCCGGGTCAGTCTTCGACTCTGTTCTCGATGAATTTGGACCTGTTGGGTGACAATTCAGGATCCACTAGACTAGCTTGCAAGTCGGCCGCCTCGGACGTTGTTACGCTTCCCGCGTCTTCGAGGATGTCCAGCCAGCCTTTTGATAAAGCTCAGCCATTCTCTTATCTCCAATACCATCTAGAGGATCTCACGGACTTCCAATTTGTTGCCGTGGTCGACAAAGCTACGGAGCCAGCAGATGGCTGGGTTGTTGCTGAGTTTAACGAAAAGGCCTATTCGACTGTAGAGACCGATATGAGCCTGCAGAGACTCCTAGCTTTCGGCCTGCACCTCAGGCTACCAGCGAACGGTCCGTTAGTGACAGATGTCAAGATCCCGGCTCTATATTCCAGCCTGCTTGCCTTCAAACTTAGCTTGGGCAAGCAAGCCTGCGGCGAAGATGTGGAGTTATTCACACCACTGCTACGCCAGTATCTTTCCGAGCCTCACGAATCCAAATTCTTCGTCAATCTCAAGGAGGCAAACATTAGCTTGCATGGAGTGGCCCCTTTCATGCCACCGCCATTACGCGCACATGCTGCCAACGATGGCGTTTCGCTGCAATTTTGGACCGATCCCACCTGTAATTCGTCCATCGATGTCTCCATGAACGTTGATGTTGCTGGGAGCATGGGCAAATTGGTGATGCGCTACAGGATGGTGTTTGCCGCCTTCCCCATAGTTGTTGTAGCATTGGTTCTCCGGAAGCAGTTCAAGGTGTATAACGATAGCGGTATTTTCATTACCTTTGCAGAATCCTTGGAACTTTGCCTTAGATCTTCTTTACCCTTGCTGCTTATGGTCCTGACGTTCTTCGCTATCTCGCTGACGTTATCGAACGCTGCGCCTACGAAGCCAGCATCCACTGGTTGGTTTGGCTGGGGAGGAAATGCTACCGAGACTGCAATCGACTTCACGAAGAACGATCTCCTGCTCGGCTCACAGGATCCAATATTTTGGTTCCTGGTTCCGCTATTTGGGCTGATCAGCGTTGGTGCCTGCGTTGGCATCGATTACGCTGCCCTCGGTTTGACCAACCTGTTCTACTTACCATACAATTATTTGACCGCTCGACCAGCTTGGGTGAAGGTAGAGGATATCAGGTGAGAATCTTTTCAGTAGCATGAATCTTCAATATGCTGACAATCCCAGTGGACGATCAGTCGCTCCAGCCTTCGCCGCCAGCTCACCCAGAAGACGAATAATCACCACTTGTATACTACTTTTCTTGGTTTCGACTTTCATTCCATACCAATTCGCATACCTAGACGCTGTCCTTGTACAATTATCAACATGCACGCGGGCGTTACGATTAGTTCGGGAAACTGTGAGCTCCAATCTCCCTCCTCTATCCACTATCCGCCCCTACTTTTTACAGAAATGCTGATGACCCTCAGCGATCGGGCGCCCACTATAATTTCTACAACTACACGCACTCAATCCTAATTTTGATGATCTGGATCCTCCCCATCAACATCCCCGTCCTCCTTGTTTGGGCCCACAACCTCGCCGTCCACTGGCTCACCCCCTTCTCCTCCCACCATAATGTCTTATCCATAATGCCCTACCTAATCCTCGTCGAAACCCTCACCTGCGGAAAGATGATCCCGCAGGTGACTTCCCGAGCTCGCTACATCACTCATGTGCTCTTCTTCTTCATGGCAGTCTATGGGGCGGTCTATGGCGTGACGTACGCTTATGGAATGCATCATATTGCTAACGGTGTATGTGCGTGGTTGGTGGCGGTGCATTTTAGTAATAGTGAGTTCAATCTGCAGGGGGTGAAGCAGTTGTTGGAGGGGGTTGGAGGGGATGATGTTGATGAAAGGGGGGCGAAGAAGAGGCCGTAGAGAGCCTGAAGTAATGAGGGTCTTTGGCGCGGTTACAAGCGCTGGTGAAAGGAGGATACACATAAGACTTTGTTTCGGTTGTAAATACGTCTGGGATGGATTGGGAGTGAAGTCTATAGACCAATAAACTTGAATAACGAATTCCTCGCGCGGCGACCTCTAAAATTAGATGCTGCAAAGGCAGCGCATCCGACATAAGTTGATTGCAAGGCGTTGCTGGAAATGAACTGGGTTGATAAATACATCGGTGTTCATCCCGAGTAAGGAGTTGATATGGTGTCTGTCTACCCGCGCCTATGAGATTGCCTCTCTACCTGATCGTGCATGCTATTCTATAGCAATAGAAAACCCATGAGCCAAGTCTTTGCATTCGCCGGGCTGCCCCAATCCATCTACTCCAACGCCCACAGTGCAACGACATCTTCTCATGACATCACCGAGTAGAAGCGTGATATCTACAGCAAGGAAATCCTCCTTCGCAAGCATCTGAGTTCCTTCAACCCGTCTAAGCCCTTTCAACTCCATGCTATGTTGAAATTCCCACCAGATCGTCGTCGTCCATCAGGTTATTCTCGTGTCCATCAGCCTTCCCTACAAGAAAGACGGAGGCCAAATCATCGGTTCGCATTATTACTCCCACCTCTCAAATTCCTGAACCAGCCCGTTACGCCGTTGCCGCTATTATTGCTGCCTTCGCCTCCGTTGTTGTTACTATTACCCCTGGTCCGACTAATCCTCGCGCTGGATCTCCGCCTATGCCCTTCCTGTGGTCGCCGCTGCGCTGGGGGCACCTGCGACGAGGGATGCGTGGGGTTCTGTCCAGTTGGGACCACGAAACTTCGAGGTTCCGGGTAGTTGGGGAAACCGCCTGGCATGTATGGTTGCTGCATGCCAGGTTGGCTGACGGGTCCGTTCAAAGGAGTTTGGGTACCACCGGGTGGTGCGTGTCCTGGCATTGTTGATGGTGATGATGGTAGTTGGCTTGGCGCAGGTGGAGGATGCTGGCTGAAGTTGGCCCTGTTTGAATTTAAGAAAGAGTTCTGGCTATGCCGTGGCGCCTCATGCGGAGAGCGTGGCGTGTGGGCTTCCTCGGGGCCGTCTTTGGGCATGATGCCTTGTCGACAGTGCGGGCAGGTGTCGTGTTCTTTCAACCACGCGCCAACACAATCACCGTGGAACCAGTGTTTGCATGGTAATTCTGTGACCTGGTCTCCTATCTCCACGGTATCCATGCATACTGAGCATTCGGCTTTGCCATCTTGACCCAACATAGCCTTGTCAACTGTTTTTTGTGGTAACCTGGCGATGGCTTCTGCCGAGGCGGGACCTGGTGCGCTATTGGAGTTCGTTTGATCCATCATTTGGGTGATCACGCGGTCGAGTGCTTCGTCGGTGTAGACAGCATCACCGTGAGCGCCAGCGCCGAGGATCTGGGAGAGGAAGCCCGGCATGGCGCCCATGCCGGGGTTGTTGGGGTTCTGCTGTGCAATATTGGCTTGCATCGTTTGTAGTAATGTGGCGAGGACACTGCGTAAAGCATTAGCTGTCCAAACTTGAGATTGGTGGGGGTGTTTGACATACTTGTGAGCGGGGTTTCCAGGCTGAGCATTTGGGAAAGGGTTCGGACCAGCTGGAGGCCATCGGCCAGTGGCTGTGAATACATTTCTACCACCTGGCGGACCGGGATTCCAGGGCCCATTATGGTGGTGTTGATGGATATGATGATGGTGATGATCTGGAAAAGGATTCTGAGCTGCAAATTCTGGACGATGTATATGGTGGGGGCCATTCATACGTTGCACATTTCTTGCCTGAGCCTGACCGGGAGATCGACGTTGTGCAATTCCAACATCCTCCAACATCGTAGAGAAAGTCTGAAAAAATGGTCCAAATGGGTCATTTTGGGCTGAACCCCGCGAATTCATGTTGGAGTTAGATGATCGGTAGGACGTACGAGCGAAGTGGACGCCAGGTGCTGGATTCCACTCCACATGCTCGATATCTGGCTCATCTGGATCTGGCGCAGCTGCATGCCCCCAAGGGTTGTGATGATGTAAAGGATGGTGGGGGAGGCTGTCGTTGCTGCTGTTGTTCATAGTCAAATCGTCGTGGCCGTTGCTGATTTCGATTTGGTTATCTCCGGGATCAGAACATCCGTCAATCTGTACTGTTGTATTAGCACGATATCGAAGTTTTCGGGACGTTGTATCTCACAATTTCTACTGCGTCAGAATGGCAATTTGGACACTCCAAGCCATGCTGATTTTTATACCATTCATTAGAACAGGCATGACAAAAGACAAGCTCCCTTGGTTGTGCCCCCCGGTCTGCCATCGTAGTCCAGCTTCCAATTCTTTTGATTATCGAAGAGCAGCTTCGTGATCGCTGTTTGAGCTTTTGACGAGAGACTCAGCTGAGTAAGGAGTGAGACGCTGTAAGACAAGAGCTCTTGGACAAGGCTGCTGCTCCTGTGTGGCGTGTCGGAGGATAGCAGGTAATTTACAGGGGCGCAGTGGGGCTATCGTGACTGGGCACAGGAATCGTGCGAAAAGATTGATGGAAGGTTATGTACCCAGACAGGGGCAATATGTGTAACGATATGGACGATGAGGGATAGTAATACCCATAGGCATTTTCAATGAGTGAGTGAACAAGAGTATGACTATGCACTGGCCAATGATCGAAGGTCCAGTGGTGAGACCCACGCTATGACGTTTTCGGTCAGATTAGTAGCCTTGTGAGTCATGATACAGTGCTACCAATTTGGATACGATTAAGTTGGGGCTGCCATTGCATTTTATATGCAGAAATATGGTTGAATCATCAGAGGTTGATTTGGCTACAGACAGGTCATCAAACTACACGCAATCAAGGTCCCAAGACCAGAGTCATCCTTTGCTTCCTCAGCCTTCTTCCTACTTCGATCAGGCACATGCTTGTTTGACTTGGGCATTCTCCTGCACCTTCAAGAAAGAGCATTCCGATTTAGCAGCAAGAGAAATTTTCAACAAGGCCTAAAACATCATTTCCCATGATTCACTCGAATAGCTTGTTGGTGTTGCCAAAAGTACCTCCCTCCTCAACGCCGTACAGCTTCGACGTCATATTTCCAACAACAAATCGCATTGCTACCTCCTCCTCGCCCCTTTGAATATCATCGCGCCCACTCCTGCTGCTGCGAGCGCCACACCACTAAGTATTGCAACTCCCATTAACCCCTCTTTCGCGACTTTGTCGTCTATGAGGCCTCTCAAGCTTCCTGCCTGTAGATTCGCTGGCTCATGATCCATGAGAAGGTCGTTGTATCTTCGAGCTTCGGCGTAATTCCCAAGTTTGTAGTTGCCTAATGCCAGATAGTACAGACATTCCCTTCTCCGTTCCGGTGCGTTCCTAAATATTTCAGATAGCAAACGAACGCCCTCTTGCTGCTCGCCTCGGGCTGAGGATTTGATCAAGCCCTAGAAAGGAGTAAGCAGGTTCTTTCATCCGAGTGCTTTTGTCACCAACCCATGCATAGTTGAATTTGGTCTGCACGCCCACATAAGGCCCTTCTTTCTCGTATTGTGCGCGTAGAACACCGAGCTCGTCAGGCTTCAGAGGACTATATCCGTGCTTGGTGAGCTTGCTATCTTCCCAGAAGCTGGACACGAATGCAGTACTGACCTATCAGCATCTGCTGCGTCTGGAGAACGTTGTACCATGTTAGCTAGTCGTTCTGCCTAATGATGACTCTGCAACATAATCGAAGGAAGGCGAAGGAGCTTACATGGCAAATTGGCCATAATAGACATCCACTCTACTGAACGCTCAAGTTCTTGGCGTCCAACGTAAAGTGATGCAAGTAGAAGAAAGGAAATCCGAGACGCAAGCCTTGTCTCGTGGCAAGACTGTGGCGCTACAGCGCTAACAGCGGGAATCAGCCACCGATCGCCGATCACTTTCCATTGTTTACTTTCGCAGATCAAGAGATATTCACACCCCCTCACTACTTCAAATCGCTGACCACAAGTACAACATTCGAGTATTGACATTGCGCACGTATCTGCTCTTGGCCGCTTACGACTCACATTCACGCCTCGGTGTCGACCAGAATACCGCAGTCAAGTCTACAAAGGCATTCAATATGTTATTCGATGAAGATCCAGCTATGGTATAGTTTCTGGAATGCAGCGCAAACAGTACAAAGATTCTGACCATACCCCTAGCTGGTTCAAAGCACCATGGCCAACTTCCATATCGAGACCGACAAGGTCGCCATTGGGCGCATTGATGAATCACTCTCCACACTCCAGCAAGCTCGCGATCTGCGATTGAGAGAAGCAGAGGGCGCCCTAAAGAGTATGCAAACTCTCATCTTACCCTGGTCTGACCGAGTGTTGATTACTCGTACAGAGCTCTCACGCAGTCTTGCAACGATGTCTCAGCAACACAACGAAATAGTCTCAGCCCAGAGTAGCACGGATCATGCGTCACAGATCGTCGAACTCGATACCCAGAAGTTCCGAGTAGCCAAAGCGGCGTCAGACCTCGAGATAGAGGGCGAGAGGCTAGAGCAGGAATTAGAGGGCCTCAAGAACCGGCTACACGAATTAGATATTCAGGGAGTAGAAGGAGATGAGGCCGAGAGGGCGAAGAGAGAAATTCATGACCCTGCGATGTGAGTTTAGACAAGAACCGTCGTTGAACATAGCTAATGCTCGGCGCAACCAGATTGAAATTGAAGATATACGGGTCACTAGGCATTGATATGGAGGCGGATAGCACTGGGACTTACAATAAAGTCGTCATAAGAAACATACGGAAGGGAGACATGCAGGTGGTCAATATCGACCAGAAGATGTCAAAGTTCTTCTATTCGAATTTCATATGGCAGTCGATGCAATAGGCGTAACGCGAAGGCGTTAAGAATCACTGATCTGGGTCATTGGTCGCAATATTTATGGCGTTCAAGCTGTGGTGTCAGGGAGCTGGATGTTCTAGGCTTCTTCAAAGAAGGACGACGAGGCCACCCATTCCGTATTGACAATGCCAAGATGCTGAGGCTTTTCGTGAACGAGAGACGACTCAATTTTCACAGTTCATTTATATTCCAGCGTGACGATCCACAAACGACTTCATGCGTAGATACAGTTCGTGCTATTGAGCGATCTTTTGTAAATTCGGTATTCTGATCATGAATACGAGTGGCAGATGAGATGCCGTGAGTGGTTGGCGTTGCTCGAAAAAAGGCTCTTCCCGCCAGCAGCAAATGCATCTCAAATCCTAAGGCCAAGCTTCTCCGTCACACTTCTTCCCCCTTAAACAGCAGCATGCCTCGACTCGGATATGCGTCTTCAGGATATGCGCGGATAGCTCAGGCAGATGAGGAGAATGTCTACAAGGATGATTCGGAGGAGGAGGATGCCTACCGAGTCCCTCGAACCATTTCTACCACCTCAGCACCTTGTTACGCCCCCATTCAACCACAACCCCATGGATCCATGAACGCAGACCCCAATGAAACCATTCCGAGACATCAGAGGAGGCCGAGCACAGGGACACGGCGATTGCGAAGAAACTCCTCTGGCGTGGACATAAAAGCGATCAATGCTAGGCTGGAAAAATGGGCGGAAGAAATAGCGTCGAAGTTCAAAATCAACAGGGTGAAGGGTAAGACGCACGAGGAAGAGCACTTGGAGATCAAACACTCCGTCTTCCAGGCCCCAGAAGGTTACCGGCCAGCCAGCGCAGAAACCCTCGCCTCAGACGTTACAGAAACCCAAGGTGACAGGATGACTAAGATTGGGTTCGATGACGTTGTAGAAAGCGTCAAAGTCGCAATTGAGCTCGGTGTACATCCCAAAATGATCTCTCAAGGAAGTTCTGGGAGCTACTTCGCGCGAAACAGCGACGGGAAGGTCGTCGGAGTTTTCAAACCCAAGGACGAGGAGCCATACGCATCACGGAATCCAAAATGGACTAAATGGCTACATCGAAACCTTTTTCCTTGCTGTTTCGGCAGAGCCTGTCTCATACCCAATCTTTCATACGTTTCCGAGGCCGCGGCATATGTTTTGGATAGTAGACTGCGAACCAATCTGGTACCCTACACGGACATTGTCTATCTCTCATCTAAATCGTTCCACTACGATTTCTGGGACAAGTCGAATTACTACAGAAAGCGAAAGCCATTCCCTGCCAAGGTTGGCAGCTTCCAAGTCTTTCTTAAGGGCTTCAAGGACGCCAATTTATTCCTTCGAGACAACCCATGGCCAGATCAAGTCAACTCTGGCTTTCGACCCGATGACGCCCCACGGTGGAGGAGAAAGCCTTGGACAGAGACCTGCCGGCCGGGCAGTGCTACTTCCGAGGATGTGGAAGAGAGACGCAGCGAGATCCATTCAAGGAATGGTGAAGAAGATACCCATGCCCAAAACAAGAGGTTTACATGGACAGACGCTATAAAGCAGTCATTTAGGGAGGAGCTAGAAAAGCTTGTCATCCTAGACTACATCATGAGAAATACGGATCGCGGTCTCGACAATTGGATGGTCAGAGTAGATGAGCAGACTCAGGAGGTTTCGATTGTTGCAGAGCCTCCAAAGATGAACGGGAACACAGGGGAACGGCCAGTATCAATGACGAAGCAAAGCAGTGATAGCGCTGGGAAGCTCAGCACTTCCCCCTACAAGCGCCAAGAGGCCATGACCGCGAGGAGTAGATCGGGAACGCCACCAGGGTCAGATTCTGGAAAAGGTGCCTCGATCTCGATTGGGGCTATTGATAATAGCCTGTCATGGCCCTGGAAGCATCCCGATGCTGTAAGTTGTTCTTTGGAGATGTAGCGAGCTACTACTAACCTGCTTCTAGTGGCGTAGTTTCCCTTTCGGCTGGCTATTTCTCCCAGTCTCATTGATCGGACAGCCGTTTTCGCAAAAGACGCGTGATCATTTCCTCCCCCTACTCACATCCACAGCATGGTGGAGCGAAACGCAATTAGCTCTACGTCGCATATTTAGTCAGGACTCTGATTTCAAGGAAAAGATGTTTGCCAGACAGATCGCAGTCATGAAAGGCCAGGCTTGGAACGTTGTTGAGACGTTGAAGACATCCGACCATGGTCCTCTCGAGTTGACACGGCGGACACGTGTGTGCGTATGGGATGACCTCGTCGATATTCCAGTTGCAATCCCAATGGGCGTACCATCAGGAGAGATGCGACGGCGAAGAGACAAGGACCTACGGCGAAGCATCGAGGAAGAAGAGATGGACATCAGCGCTGCCAATGGTTCTGTACCCGCGCCGCAGCATGACCTTCTTGGCCTATCATCCCCTACTACGGAGCTACCAAATCCAAATCGCTTCGCTCTTTCCCGCAACAATAGCTCGTCTGATCTAGGGCAGCTCTCCAACGATCCAGAGTCTCCAGCGACCATCCATGGATCGATTCTAGATCAGCAAGTCGACCTTGATAAGGCCAAGATAAGCTACGCCAATAACACCAGACCTAGTGCTACGAGGTCAAAAACTCGACTCAGCTTCGAAGGGCATCGAAAGTCGCAAAGCTCCAGTAGCCAACGTCGGCGGTACTCATTTTCCACAAGGTATGGCAGCGGAGGCTACCTGGGTGATGGCGACGATTTAGAAGGAGACTTGGGCTATTCGGCTGCTGAGGGTATGGAGCTTAATCAACGGAAGGTCATCGTTGAGAGATTAGAAACGGTAAAAAGTAAGAACCCCGTATTCACATGGTGCTAGGCTCCACGGTGCTGGTATTCAGTTCGTGGCATGTATAACGAACTCACATTCATATTCATTATGGCGCATAGCGTGGGGTTCTGGGGAAATGGAAATGAAGCATCACGTCTGGAAAGAGAATTGCATTGTCAAATAGCTGTAAGATTCCTGTACACCGACATTGACATACTTTGGGCTTCCGAATTTCTAGTTCTTGGAGCACCGCTTATTACGTCTCTTTCAGTAATCATTATACGCTTAATGTGTGTGTTGTAGACAGCATTCCCTATGAGGCTCAACTGGAAGAAGGTTGTTCCCGTAGCGCAGATGCACGAAATGTGGCGTCCGTTGCCGAGAATTGATACCTTAGATAATTCGAGGACAACTCTTTTGTCTTAGCAACTTGAACCTCACTTCACTTAAAATTCACTTCACTTCACGATGCGTGATTCGTCCCGCCCAATCCAGAACCCAAACTCACTGCCCTTCCCTCACCTACCCTCCGCATCTACACCCTCATCTACCGTCTACCACCCCATGGACGATCGCATGACCTCGACAGCATAATACACCAGTATGGCTTCGTCAACAGGAGCTAATGGGCCTCCCATATCAGCATCAATGCTTATGGATCTAAAATCCATGAAAAAGCACTTAGCAAATGGTACATCTCTTTTACCTTACTTTGATTCAATTCCTTTACCGCGTCGTCAGAGCAGCGAGCCACCCTCTTCTACAATGTCTTCGCGTGCATCCTTTGCATTCGAATCTCCACTACAACTATCAAAGGATGATGCTTACCAGATCTTTGATTATGAAGGCAAGAAAGCCTCGGGTGCCCAACCAGCGAGGCCAACCCCTTCGAGTTTACCAAATGCACGACAGCTCCTTGATCCGAAGGGCTTCGACAAGAGCCAGAGGCAAGAGAAGACTCCGGCTGCGTCAAGCGAATCTGGCCTCTTGGGCCACTCTAACTCTACACTTCCCACCCCACACCTGAACCGAGGTCTTCCTGAGGTAAATGGGAATTCCAATGGTAATGGCCTAGAAAAGCGCAACTATGACGATTACGAGGGTCAAGGCATGGGTAGTCTCATCGAGCGCGTCCACAACATTTCCCAGCGCCAAGAGCGACCTCAAAAGAAGCAGAGGAGCGAGACTTTCGATGAGGACGAGAAGGAAAGGAAGGCGGCATTCGCTGGCGGTGGCAAGGGTGGAGAGATCGGTGAATACATGGAGCAAAAGAAAAAGGAGGGGCTTGAGGAGTCTGGTCCTGTTAGCGCCGTTGTTGATCTTACTGGAGGTACGTCCACTTGGCCTAATCCTTGGACCTTCGAGTATTGACAGGCATGCTAGGCGATGATGAGGATGACATTGTCCTCGTCAGCGACAGCAATGAGAAAGAAGTCTGCTACGGCCGTTTGGAAGGCACCAAGGTTCATGCACATCAGCTCCCATTTCCCAGCGGCAAAGCGGTCTATTTGAGCAAAGGGCAATGGCCTTCAATGAAGCTACAACTCCGGCGTCACCCAGGAAAGGACAGTATTATTCGAGTTATCGACCCTATGGGCAAAGACTTTGGCAATGTTGATGTCCGGACCTCACTCGCCCTTGCCAAGATCATGGACTCGAAGAACCCCAAATTCCGACCCCAGGCTCGACTAACTGCCCGCACTCGGAAGACTGATGAGTACCCTGGCAAGGATTGTTCCGAATATCTTGATATGACGATCAACCTTTACGGACCCAAGAGCAAGGTTCAGGTCATCGGCAAGTTTCTGAGTCAGAAGAATCTGTGGCTGCGAGCGCCATTCATGGTAGATGCTAACACTGAGATCGTCAATCCCCACATGCCACTCGTAGCGGCTCCGAGGACTAGTAACGGTGGTCCTCATTCCGCCAACATTGGGCCAGGTTCTGGCTATGTTACCCGCACAGTCGAAGAAGTTCGCAGTGACGTGATTGGGATGTTCGACTCTCTGCAGCAATCCGAGAATTTGCCTGAATTGGACGCTGATCGCCGCGTCACCACCGAGCTCCTGAGTCACCAGAAGCAAGGACTTTACTTTCTGACTGAAAAAGAAAAGGAGCGCGTTTTCAGCGAGGTTGAAGAAGACAATAATTCATTGTGGCGCTTGAAAGTGCACGACAACGGCCGGCGTTCGTACTATAATGTCATCACTGGCAAAGAAGAGCGCAACAAGCCTCCTGAGGTTCTCGGCGGAATCTTAGCAGATATGATGGGCTTGGGAAAGACGCTCAGCATACTTGCGCTCATCGTTGGAAGTCTCCAAGAAGCAGAGGACTGGGCAAAGCAATCGTGCCCGGAAATGGATGGTGAGAAAGCCCTGGTACGAAATTCGAAAACGACATTACTTGTTTCGCCACTTAGCACCGTGGCGAATTGGGAGGACCAGATCGCGAATCACATCAAGCCGAAGACCTTAAGCTACTACGTCTATCATGGTGGAAATCGCGTCCGGAACATCGACGAGCTAGCCAAGTATGATATTGTGATCACCACCTACAGCATCGTGTCAAGCGAATTCATGGGACGCAGCAACAAGAATCGAGATTTGAACCCTTTGCTTCAGACCAGTTTTTTCCGTATCGTACTCGATGAGGCCCACATGATTCGTGAGCAATCTACTCGTCAATCGCAGGCTATTTGTGCGCTCTCAGCCGAACGGAGATGGGCAGTCACTGGTGGGTTACGCTTTTCGTCTTTTTTCTTGCCCTATCTGTAGTTTTTCGCTCAGCCGCGAGATTTTGCCATGAGGACCTTACTTCCAAGACTTGTTTCGATATTATATGAACGCTCTAAGAGGATGAAACTAACTCCGAAACTACAGGCACCCCTGTTCAAAATAGGTTGGATGATCTCGGAGCCCTTATCAAGTTTCTGCGCATCAGGCCATTCAGCGAAAAAGGTGGATTCGCTCAATTCATCTTGAGCCCCTTCAAAAACGCAGACCCTGAAATACTCCCCAAGTTGCGATTGCTCGTGGACAGCATTACCCTAAGGCGCCTCAAAGACCGTATCGATCTCCCTGGCCGTCATGATCGGATCGAGAAGTTGCCATTCAGCGGTGAGGAGCAGACTTTGTACGATTGGTTTTCCAAAGACTCGCAGAACAAATTGAAGATCATCGCTGGCGAACAGAGGAAGAGCCTTGGCGGAAAGTCATATGCCCATATTCTTCGCGCGATCATGCGTCTCCGTCTGATCTGCGCACACGGTCGCGAGCTTCTCAGTGAAGACGACCTCAAAATCACTGAGGGGTTTAGTTTGGATAACGCAATTAATCTTGACGACGACGAAGAGGAGAACCGGGCAGCTCTCAGTCCAAAGCTCGCATACGAGATGCTGATGCTGTTGAGAGAGAGCGACGAAGATGCTTGTAGTCAATGCAGCAACAAGATCGAGATCACTGAAAACGAGGCCACTGCCAATGACAAGGATGACATTATTGGCTACATGCTTCCATCCTATCATATACTTTGCAAGGAATGTATGGCGATCAACCGCCCCATTTTCGAGCAAAGTATGCCTGGTGAACACCGCTTCAAGTGCCCGTTTGACGAAACCATCCAACGAGCGTCATTCTTCGAGCTTACGAAAGACGGGGTCGAGGCTGCAGAGGAGCAGCGAGCTCTGGCACGTGAGAATCCTCGTCAGGCTAAGATCATGGGCCGTTACGGTGGGCCTCACACTAAGGTCAAGGCCCTTATCCAATCCCTTAAGGAATCCCAGGTTGAGAGCGAGAGCCTGCCATCGGATGAGCAGCCCATCAAGAGCGTTGTCTTCTCGGGCTGGACTGCCAACCTTGATCTTATTCAAATCGCTCTCGAAGACAATAACATCAGATACGTACGCCTCGACGGCAGGATGAGCCGCAAGAATCGTAACGCATCTTTAGACGCTTTCCGCGACGATCCTGAAGTCTGCGTAATACTCATATCAATTACCGCTGGAGGCCTGGGTCTCAACTTAACATCTGGGTCCAAGGTCTACGTCATGGAGCCTCAATTCAACCCAGCCGCCGAAGCTCAAGCTGTCGATCGTGTTCATCGTCTTGGCCAGAAGCGCGAAGTCTTTACCTGTCGCTACATCATGGAAGGTAGCTTCGAAGAGAAGATGTTGGAGCTCCAGCGTAAGAAGCAAAACCTCGCCGACTTGAGCATGAATCGTGGCAAGCTTGATAAGGCTGAAGCTGCGAAGCGCAAGCTTGATGATTTAAGGAGTCTCTTCAAGTAGTGCCCGAGGATTTGGCTGGCACTCAGTCGTGCGTGGCAGTATCACCATTCTCGTGCCTACAATTCTGGACGCATGGGAGCATTACCACGCCTTTGCCGATTGCAATACAATTCGTCGAGAACGAGAGTCGACAGTTCAACAGATGTCGAGCAACACAAGTGCTCTGCTCTTGACAATCTTTTTTCTCATTTACACAATAATCCTTCAGACGTGGGCCATTTGCAAACATAACACTGCCTTACCACTCACAGCATCTATTAACGTCCTTTAGCAGCTCACCCTTGGAGCACTCGTGCGTCTCTGCAGTGCAAGTCTGAAAGTTTATGAAGACTATCGGAGAGAACATTTGCATTGATGCTTAGCGAAGGAGTCCACTGCTGCAAAGGTTTTGCAAAACTTTCTCGGGGACACACGAAGTGTTGGGGGGAGGCTACGATGCCTAGGTCGGCTCAATTTGCTCATCAAACCGGAGTTGAAAAGAATTAGACATTGATACCCAATTGCTACTAGCTCAATCTATTACTTTGCAATGAAGAGCACTTGACTCTTTCTACGCTTCAAGGCTTTGAGGTCTGATTTGCTGATGGTAGTCATGCAATGCTCACAACGATAATTGGTCTCCACCGCAAATCCATTGACACTTTGCTGACGCTAGATATGCTGGGTCTTTCACCCACGAGCAACACCTTTGCTTCTACAACTCTTCCTACTATCTGGTTTCCTGCCTAATCTCCTTGCATCTTTCGTGCCCAACCCTTCTAGAATTGATAGTGCGTTCGAGAATTGATAGTGCGTTCGATCTGGCCCACCTTGAGCTTGAGACCCTGATCTGACTCTCCCAAAGTGAGAAAGACTACACTTGATGGGTTTACTTCTCGTGGCTCCGATGGGGACGACAGACCAATTACGGCCATTGATTGCGAAGAGAACTGCTCAACAGTAGCTAATCTCAACGAAATTTTTGCAATGGCATGAGGCCTGGGTTTCAAATACAAGATTCATGTTTATGCTATTACCACCCTTGAGCTCAATACTGCCGTACCTGTCACCAGCACCCCTGTTTCTCTCCTCTCCCTCTACGCATTCGGATGCACAACCATTCCCTTTCCACCACTCCCATCCCCATAGCCATCAAGGGCCGCACTAAGTTCCCGTTCATCCATCCAATCCTCCCAAGACACTGACTTCCGGGCAAAGAATCAAACCCTTCTCAGCCCAAGCAGGTAATATCCTCCAAAAATCCTCCCTCAAGGCACCCAAACGTTGGCTCGTTCTAATCACAGATTTAGCCTTGTGTAGTGGCCGCTTTGGGTTAATGTCCTTGTCCGTGTCAGCATCGAAAGGATGCAAAGCCAATAATACACTGGGCATGTTGGGGCTATGCAGCTCAGTAGCAAATTCGCAAGTCCAACTTGCGCAGCCATATATATGGTTGATCTTATCAGCGCCCCCAGCCGCAGCGTGAGCTTCTGCCACAATGTCCGATTGTGGGAGATGTCGATCAATCACATGGGTGGCACCAGTATCTCTGAATTCTTTCTCTCGTGACGCGGAGGCAGTGCCGATGATAGTACCGATGTGTGCGAGTTTTGCGTATTGGATAGCTGTCTTGCCTGCATTTGTGCTGGCGCCGATTACATCTATGGTTTGGACCCGAGGCACCGTGACTTTCATTGCCTGATAGTGGCGCAGAAAGTCCAAAGCCAGACTCGGGATGGAAAAGTGCAATAAAAGACGTCGTGTCATTAACAGGCAATGTGACGACTTGATCGTCTGTCAAATTGGTAGGCACTTCGGCGGTAACATTTACATCGAGAGACGGCATGCTGCTGCAAACTGGCTTGGTCTGAGGCTGGATAGTCCACGGAAGCCTGGCCGAAGATGCGGTCACCTTTGCCGCAGGGTGCTGATGAGCTTGGTCCGAAAGAATGGACGAAGCCTGCAAAATTGGTGCCGAGGATGTAAGAAAATTTGTGGGCGATGAAGAGACCGGCATCGCGACCGTAGGTGTCGTGGGGTAGGACTGTGCGAATGGTGTTTAGCTTCTGCTCGGGGTTATGTGGAAAGTGAGGACGCACTCTTGGTAGCTGTTATTTTGTTCAGGAATTGCCCTTCCTTTGGTTTGGGTATGGGATGGTCGACCAGGATGATCGATTTGCCAACCTCTTTGACGATCAGTGCTTTCTGCATTGTAGTGGTGTGAACTAGTCGTCAAGTTGTGATGGATTGGTAGTTTCGAGTAACGGATAGACGGAAAAACGTTGAGGGATTGATGTGTTGGAATATATACAGCTCGCAAAATGATCACTCGTATGTGCATCCTGTGAGACATCGTGCTAGGTTGAGATATATAGAAGAAATGTCATGACGACTGAATATGAAGTGGACGTGTGCCAAAATTACATGTAAGCCGCGGCCTCGCAACCTCGGATTTCATACAGTCAGCCTGCAGTCTCGATGATCAAACAGACTGCGTGCAACATCAACGACCCCACGACCCCGAATTGTAGACATGACGATGCAGAGTCACAATGACAAAGCCGTGTGTTCAGGCCACGTCAGTAGTACGGTAGCATCGACCATTGTAATTCCGGAGGGTACCTTTGGTGATTTACCTACTACTCTACCACAAATCACCTGGAACAGCATTGGGAGTCGCACTTTGACTCCCCACCGGGCTTGGTGTCAAAATGAGTAGCGGTCTTGGAGACAACCGCGGTCAATATGAATAGCGAACTGGGTACTCAAGCTCATCTAGAGCCTGTGATAATCCAACCACGACTCATCTTGAGCGCCGATAGATGGAATCCTAGCGCTTCTGCATTCACGTGCTGTGATGTTCGGGCTCTGTAGCCCTCGTAACTGCCACTTGTTTTGACAACTAGCCTGACACCCGAGAAGTCCAGAAATCTGGTGAATTGATCAGCTGATCTACAGAACAAGAATAAGACGTATATGGGTATCATAATGTATGTCAATTGCATGATCCAGTCGCACCGTGCACCTCACTGAAAGTGGTCACCATGCTCTCTCCAATGCCTCTTCCACTTCCTCATTTTCTCCTTTGCCTCAACCTCTAATCGTCTCGCCTTCTTCCTCTCATACACGGCTCTGACAGTACGTTTCGTCTGGGCTTTACCAGCTGCGAAGTTCGTACGAGCCAGAGCAACAACTTTGTCAATCTCTTCTGGCGTGTAGATGAAATTCCATGTACTCAGATACGGAGAGGTATTTGGATCTACACCCTCAACTTCCGGGTTTGGTAAGAAGGGAAAGTAGACGACGGTGATGCCTGCATCAGGTGCCAAGAGCTGCCAATCAGCGTCGGCGTCCACGCGCTTACTTTGCGGTCGCTCAGTATCGGACTGTCGTTCTATTGTGGTGCCGACCCAAACGTTGCAGTAGCCCAGATCGGCCTCGTTCTGATTCTTGCTGCCTTCGTGGGTGTCGTTGGCGACATCTTTAGTCATATTTTGAGACTCTCTCTGCTTCTCGCGCGCTTCAGCGATCTTACCAGCCGCCTGTTGGGCCGTTACTGCATCAGCAGCATCAATTTCTTTCTTGGTCTCGTCTTTTTGCTTGGGCCAACCAGCACCGACTGGCCATCCTTTCACACCTCGCTGCTTCGCATAGCCATCTGCAACAGATAGCCAATTTTCTTGCTTGATATCTGCGCTTGCGTCGAAGCAGACAATGATGTCCACATCCCGGCCCTTCCTCAGCAAAGGGTAAATGGGCAAGTTATTTGACATGCCCTTGCAATGAGAACACGAAAATTAGCCGAAAACCCTGGAACTGCAAGGTTTGTCCTAGGAATAGACGCAGAACCGAGTACTTACGGCATCCATCAGTTCAAGATAGTCATCTTTGAACATACTTTCAGGGCAGGTGGCTGGTAACAGGCCCTGCAGACCAAGGGCATAATTAGGAATAACGCCTGGATCTATCGGATGCATTTTGATCAAGTCGTCATTTCTCTCTTCGATTAGACCGTCGATGCCACCGAAGCCAGCAAGGCCTTTGATAATAGGTCGGACCTCCTTATAGTAGTGAGCGAGCGTAGCGCAAAAGGCTGAACCCCATATTCCCATCATGAATGGGATTCCAAGCTCTGGAAGGCCCAGACTATCTGCATTGAGAACGTTGTTCCCCTTGAAGAAGTGCCGACCAATGCTCCATGATGGGATACCCGCGTCGAACTCTTCGCACCACAATTCGTACGGAGTAAATTCAAACCACTGAAACCAAGCTTCCCGCTTGGCCTTTTCTTTCATCGCATCTGTAGTCTTCCCTTTGGCTTCCTCATCTTCATTCTTTTGTTCCTCGATTGGTATCTCATGGCGTACAGCAGCATATATTGGAAGCGGATTTTCACCATTGGCAAGATATGCGCGTTGGTTTGATAGTTTGAGGTCGCGATCGTCTACACCAAGCTCATATCGTGGCACTAGCAATCGAGTCGCAAGGAGTAGACCGTATACGTCGACAAGACCAAAATCCGCCTTTGGGTCTCCCTTGAGCTTTTCTATTGAGCCAGAGAGAAGATACTTGTTCGTGGGCGCTCTGGTGAGTAACTCCAGGAAGCTCGGCGGGTAGGCAATATGCACGCCGATACGATGCTTGAGATGTTGGATGATCTTGTCATGCCTACGACCGCCAAGTGAAGAATAGTAAAGGGTCTGAAGCCAACAGCTGCCACTGACGCCAGCAGTGTAGGTTGCGCAGTCGAAAAGACCTGCTTCTTGCGCACTAAGATATGATGACGTCCCTGCGACCAACGCTCGCAGACCCCCACCGGATCCACAGATTGCAATGGTGGGTACGTCCAGGGGATCAACATCTCCCTCAGGAATATCGAGATACCTTGCCAGCGCTTGGGTAGTATACCTCTTTCTTCGTGCGATAAAGGCCAATTCGTCGGCACAAAGATCCTTGCTGATCCGTACCCGCGCGTTCGACGTCACATTGGGATGTATGTCAGGATCTTGAGCATTACGCCAGACTTCGTCTGCCAGGCTGTCGGGACCCATCTCCATTTCCCTTTGTAGCTTCGTGAGATAGTCAGGAAGTGTTTGTGCCCATTCTGGCAGAATCCGATCCGCAATCTTGTCTCCAAGCTTTGACCAATGAATTGATGTGATGGACTTGCGCGCTGTAACGAACCTGGAGGAGAAATTTGTCCATGCTGCACTGTCCTCATCTTCAGATAGAGGAACGTCCTCGTCCCTGCTCTCTATCTTATCCTTAGCAGGACGAGCTGGTTTCTTCTCTTCGTGCCTTTGCTGGCCTGCTTCATTTGGGCGCGAGGTAACAAGAAGTCGCGTTTCTGGCCATTGCGTGTTATTGTTGCTGCTGTCATTCCGCAGCACTGTAGGTCGCCCATGGAGCGTGATACCAATCGCCGTTCCAAGAGTCACGAAAGGCGTGCCTTTACGCGCATATCGAAGAAACATGACGCGTAGTATGGAGAAAGTCAAGCCGTCAAAACCCGGTTCAACCAAACGGGCAAAAATTAGAGTTGCCAAGGCGGCCTGCAAGCCACCCGCTGTCATTGATGCCAACCCTGCCAAGCATATCAGGCAAGGTGTTGGAATAGGTGGCAGGTTGCGAGCGCTGTCAACTGAAGCACTAAGTCTTCTCAATTTGAATGGAGCCTCAGAACTTTGGGATGATTATACAGCCTCAACGTGCTTCACCGTGACGTAGTTCACGTAATAATATGGACTTCAAGCCTGTTCTAGAGCCATGAAGTCCCTAAACGCAAAGTCAGCTTGAACAGTAGCCTCGAACTGCACATTTAATTTGGAGTTACCTTGGAAAGTAATTGACCCTGACTTAAACTTAGTAGTACCACAGGCCTCTAAATCCATATTGAACCTACAAAGTACCTAATCACAACTGAACCTGAGCAGTAATTCGAAGTGATGAATCCTAAGTCGATTCCAACTAAAGCTTAGACCTAATTTGTTCTAAAGTCACAAGGTGCTTGATTGCGACTCAGCTTGAGTAGCAGCCTGATTTATCAATCCTATTCTAATGCTGTGAAGTACGTGATCCCGACTCAAAGTAAAGCAGCAGCATAGACTTTCAAGCCTCTCCTTTAGGGTAGCACCAATTTGACGGTCCATGACGACTAGGAGTCGTATATGCAGAACGTGGGACCAGGCACTAAATGATAGCGAACAGAGTGAATTGACAAGTACACCATCATGGGATAGTGGGATACCGAGACATACACCAAAAGTCTTAATTTGCGCTAAGGACTATAGTGGCTTGGCAAGTACCTGGCCCCTATAAGGGCTGCTTGGACGATAACCACGGCCTGGCCCCTGAGAGGACCCCTGGAAGGCCACGCTAGTATTAGCTTCTATGGAGTGGCCCCCTGGAACCACCCAAAGCTACTCGCTAGAGCTTCATGGTTCGGCCCCAATCCTCGGATACTCCAAGCCCGAAGGGTATTGCACGCTCTGGGGGCTGACTAGGATTTTAGGGTTAGGGCTGCCCTTAGCGCAAATCAACGCTTTTGGTCCGTAATACGAGGCGCGCGAGGCGTGCGAGGCCAAAACCTGGTTCGATTAAAGTCCCGCTCCCGCCGCCGAGAAGTCGGTAATGCCAAGCCTGTCCAAAAGAGGTAAGGTCATTGTTGACCTCGGTCACTCTGAAATGTAACTTGAACAAATAATCAAGATGGCGGCGGTGCAATCAAGGAACGCTGCTCACGCTGAGGAGAAGGCCGAAGTTGAGGTGCTCTCTGCAGACGCTGTCAAGTATGGAGAGCTTGCCAAGAAACTCAGGGCGCTGCACGCAAGTCTCGAGAGTGGAGGGCGGACTGTCAGAGATGCCATTGGCCCGGTGCATAATAACACACGAGAGCATCAGGTCATGATCCATAGTGTGTATCCTGTCACATGTATCTATGCCATGCTAATAGTACTCCTTCAGACATAGATAGACTAGACGCGCACATTGACAAAATGCTCGAGCCGGGCCAAGATAAAGGCAAGGAGGAGAGAATAATACGGGCTGGGTAAATCAAGCGTACTACGGTCAAGGCAGTCCGTTGATTCTGACATGTTTACAGGCCAGGCAAAGTCGGCTTGGCCGAATATATGGCCTCGCTCAAGCGCGTTGAGCGAGCGCTCTCCCAGATGACCTCTACAAACCTACGCGCAAACCAGCAGGCCATTGGTGACTTCAATGAGCTACTCAGCGAGGGCAGTAATAGACTACAGGATTTGTTTCGATCCGCACTTCTTGATAACGAACGTCCAGTCGAGCCCCTTCATTTCATCACTAAAGGTCAGCTCATCCATTGAGAGGCATGCAAAATGCTACGCTGATGATCCCCAGAGTTGCTTTTCCCCGTCTTTCCGCAAGATAAGACCTCGCATCTATCGGCCATGGACAAATTCGTCTCTTCGCCGAATGCACGCGCTGCGGCTCTTAACCAACGGGAGTCGCCATCAATACGCATATATTCAGAGTGCCGCAGTCCTTATCTTGTCAACAGTCTTCAGAGCTTATCCATGGCAACCATCAGTACATCCAAGAGGAAGAATGTCGATGACCCATACAGGCAAGGGACAAGTGCGATTGGCACATATGCGCGCGCCATTGAAGGTCTTTTCCTCTCTGAGCTCCAGAACATCTCTGCTATCTTTCCTCGAGACGACTGGGGTACAGCTATTGAAGAAACTTGCCGCAAAGCTTTGGTCGACTTTGCCAAAACCCTACGCGAGCTCAACATATACATCAAGCTGAACTTGACTACAGACTGCTTTCTAGCCTTCGAGATCATCGAAATCGTAACTAGCGTAGCTCACCGCGTCAACTCAGCAACAGGGGACGTCAAGCTGCCTTTCGCCGACGCTCTAAAGCCAATCCGCGAAACAGCCAAATCATCCCTCCCAGACTTGATTGAAGATCAACGCCGCCGCATCAGCGCCATGGCCACTCTGCCCCCCAACGGCTCTGCCGTACCCTTCACCTCCGAAACAATGCAACGTCTCCAAACTTTCACCGCATACCCGAAATCACTCTCCTCAATCCTCACCTCCCTAGGCGATGGTAATTGGACTCGCTCCTCCAACAGCGCCCACCCTTCTGACTCCTCCACCTCAATCCCCTCCCTCAAATCCTTCGACGTAGGCGCAGACGGCAACCAACTCCTAACGCACTACATCCTCGATACTGTCGAAGCGCACCTTACATCTCTTGAATCGCGCGCCCGTGTCTTAATGAAGAGCAAAGCCGTCCATGGCGTCTTCATCTCTAATACCACAGCGCTCATCGACCGCATGATTCGCTCCTCTGACCTGACTTCCCTCCTCTCCTCCAACCCAACTGCCCAAGGCAAAATCGACACCTGGCGCAAAAAGGGGACGTCCACCTATATGGACTCCTGGCGCGAACCCTCCTCCGCCCTCTTCGACGTCCAATACACCAATCGCTCTGGCCCGCGGCCACAATCAGGCGCCTCCATCTCCTCAGCCGACGTTGTCAAACAGCTCGGTAGCAAGGACAAGGACGCTATTAAGGAAAAATTCAAGCTCTTCAACACCAGTTTCGAGGCGTGTGTGAAGACGCATCGGGAGCTTAGTGGAGGGATGGAGAGGGAGGTGAAGAGTTCTTTGGGAAGGGAGGTAGGAAACATGGTTGAGCCGCTTTATGCGAGGTTTTGGGATAGATATGAGGCGCTGGATCGGGGGAGGGGAAAGTATGTCAAGTATGATAAAGGGACGTTGGCTGCTACGCTTGCAAGTCTGGGGTAGACGATTGAGGAGGGTGGTGTTCGGTGGGATGCACTAGTGACCTTTGGGGATTGACGGAACCCTTCTACCGAGAGTGTTGCATTTTGGAACCCCGGAATTGTCAGGCTTGGTTTTTGAAGTGTCTACTGCAAGAGCCATTTGAGCGTGCAAACATGTTCTTCATACCCAAGCATGAGCCAATCGACCTTACAAACATATCTGTGAAGCCCAGAGGACCATTTGCCGCCATCATCAGCGCCGATGAAGACGAGGCTGTCAAGAGCATGAAGCGCAATACTTCATTCATTGACCCCATTAGCGATGACGAGGCGGAGGTTATCACGAGCGAGAGCGGGGCCGGCACTTTGACCTGGCGTGCTTCAGGTCAACGTCGCGAGCCTGAGGGTTTGTCTTTATAGAAAGCCTCTAAAAATTCCGAAGATAGGGACGTAGGGACATGCTGACCCCGTGGAGCTTATTTCACCATCTTAGTTGGTAACAATGATGGTGCGAGCCATCTTTTGAGCCGACATCGTTGCCATGGGCAGCCGTCTGGTAAACCTGACCTGAGACAGGTAAGATCTATGATCCTCCGGATCTGTTCATGGCAGACAAGAGGATGGTGAAATAGCTGTGTACTATCCGAACCGAGAGTTCGTCGGTAATCACTCCCTGACCAATCTGCGCCATGCACACAGCAAACTTTTTATCTTCGCCGGATGGGGGGTGGGCGCCGGCATGGGGCCAGGTTTACGGAAATAGTCAGGGTCGAATTACCTCCTTTATGAAAGTAAGCCAAGAATTCCTCATTCTATCATGGCCTAGAAGTATCCGAAATGCGAGCCGCTTTGAATACGTGGCATCAAGATCTGTCCACGAAGCAAGCTGCTGGTTGGCAGGTAGAGACGCCTACTTGCTTCGAAAGCGAGCGATTTGTTTCGCCTAGCGCGTCTCACTCGCAAGGCGTTGCTCACCTCCTCGAACCAGCTTCGATTCAAGACGGCGACGGCTAGGAGACAAGCCAGAATGGCGGCTGATTGGTCGGAGTGTCAAGACTGGGGTAGTACAGTAATCAATACTCACCGGCATCGAGGAATCTACACACTGGAAAAAGAGAACCGTCACGCTGTCGAAAGAGAAATTCTTGACAGCCTCTAGCTACGAGGTTTCTGCCGTTGCCTTGACGAGGTGAGGATACCAAGGGTCTCGTGTCAAGCTTATCGAGGTTGTGGAAGCCGAGTCCTGCAAATTGTTGATGACACTGTGAAGCCGAGTTTTGACGAGACTGCTGGTCGGCTTCCCGTATCGTCTGGAAGGAATGGATTGTTTGCAGTACTCTCGATAGAAAGACTAATTGGTCTCCCATCTAGCGAATGTGTAAGAAAGGAACAAAGCAGATGATACCCTCCACCTCAATGTCATAGCCCTAGACAGATCATCAAAGATCGGTCTTCGGTCCGTTCACGAAGTTCTTGGAAATTAATGATCTAGAGGCGCGGTGTATTTCTCCTGCTTCTCCGTGATCCATTTGCGATGCTTCAGGAGATCCTTATACTTTCGTAGACAAAGCGACAATGTTTTTGACATCCGGACACCGTGGATTTTATTGTACATGCTCTGAATGGTGGGGTATAAGTCTCAAGGCTATAGAAATCCAATACCAAATGGAAAATCTTCTTAGGTGAAGGTGTCGTTCTGAAATGCAGCTTCCTTGACTTTGAGGTCTGGAACCCATAGTATTTTCATGTTTATGGTGAAAGAAAGATGATGAGGAGGTTGAGGTTGAGAAGGGTGAGGCAGGAGAAATGAGATTAAAAACTTGCGCATATTATGATGCGAAGTAGAAGAAAAGTGAAGCTTACAGGCCTGCATATGAAGTGCCACTACAGTGTCAGTCAAGGTAGATGAAGAACAGCATCACTCTGATCTCTGGTAATGCCGTAATCCAAAAGTGATTTGCAACGCCACTTTCGCCGGGCGAGCAGATGAAGTAGAAGTTCTGAAAAGTTCAAAAACACTAATACCTGATCCCACTTCAAACAGATCGGTCCTTCACCAGATTCTCATGCCATTAGCGTCTTCTCCAGTCCATTTCCAAATCTCAATAGTCCTCGCTAACTTGGCTCCCGACCTCTGTCCAGCTGCTGGGGGTACTTATGCCAGCTTCATCATCACTCATGACTTCCATGTCTTCAACACCGGCTTGACTGGCATGCTCACCAGTACCTACCTCAGATCGCTCTGACTGATTTTCCATTCGCTCTTCAATTCCTGCTGCTTCACTGCGCGGTGGAGAATAGAATGATGCTGCATGATTTTCGGCCCATTCGTTGACAGACCAGTAGTTTGCTTGAGATGAATGGTGATTTCCATTCAGCTCGGCCAAGTCCTCAGCAGCGGATGAAGCAGATGTGGTAGGTGTAAGGTCAAGAAGTGATTCAGAAGGATGGTTGGAGACCTCGTCGGTGTCTATGAGCAGACGCTGGGGTTGGTATGCTGCTGGCTTTGGTGGCACGGGAGGAGATGCAGGTGAAATGGGAAGGGTTGGTGTCCTTGAGCGGGAGGGAGGCTCTTCGGTGTTCCCTCGAACCGTAGGTGGGGAGTCGACTTGCATTTCGTCGGTCCCGAACCGTCTGGTGGGAATTGATTCAACATCCATATTATGAGTCTCATTTTGCACCGCAGCAGGAGAATTCAGATGCATCTCATCGGCGAAAGGGTTGGCAAACGCATCTCCTAAGGCTGCAGCCTGGAATTCCGTATGTCTGTTTCGAAGACCTGATTCTTCAGCTTGTGGTTCTGCTGCAGTAGTCGTTGCTGTTGTTCCCTCGGCCTTGAGAGAGCCATCTTTGTCCACTAGGTCATCGAAGCTTGTCTTTCCTTGTGATGAGCGCTTAGATCTCCGTCTGTCCTCCAGTATTCGGCCTCTCTCTAGGATTTCCTGTCGAGCCTTTCGCCGCCGCTCAACGGCTTCAGGATCTTCAGCTTCGCGAGTGGATGCATCTGGAGAGGCATCTCTTGATTCTGACTGATGTGGGGCTACTTCATCACCGAGGCTGTGTAACGCAATGGCAACCTTTCGTCGAGATTCGTCAACCCAGTGGCGTACTTGCTCATTTTCGTAGATGGCTAGGCCTGCAGCTAAGAGGAGGGAGAGAGAGATGATGAGGCCTGTATGTAAAACGTCAGTCATCCACATTACATTATGCAAGTGATTCGTAAGCTGGGGGCAGCCGTAGCTTGCTTGAGCATGTGTCTCAGGAAAGAGGAAGAGAGAGAAGGCGCTAACCTTTGGCCAGCGGTGCTGGCATGATGGAGAGACAATGTCAATGACGAGTATGTACTGTTGAAAATTTGGAAAATCTGTGGGTGTCACGGTGTGAATTATTGATGCCTCAGAGTTGGATTTAAGTGTACAAGGCACAGCCTCGGAGTGAGTGCCTGGGAAGCTTGAAAGTCGTCATTGAAAGAGGCAACGAGCCGCCCCCACCAAGTGCCCTAAGATAAGCTAGCGTGGGCGCACGGGAAGCCCTGAAAGACGCGAACCCCCAATTCACTTCACCACTCCAGCATCAATACATTGTCAACAGACTGTGAAGCATCCATTGACGGTTCTATCCGGGCCTTAGACAACTGCACAGATGTCGCGTCCAAGTGTTGCTGCGCAGCGCAACCTCACATTAACGGAGGAGCTTGAAAAGCTGGAACAATCGATAACTTTGACACTCCAAGGTAGCCCAATTAGAAAAGCCATTGAGATACAGTCTATTAACAACACTGCCTCAGAGATCGATCATAACTTCAGTCGAGCCCACAGAATTGTCACGACGAGTATCCTGCCAATCGTTGAGCAATACGCAGAGCACTCGAAAAATGTGTGGGAAGGCTCAAAAGTACGCCCTTTAGTCCCCATCATACTCATACTCGATTAAGATCCTCCAGTTCTGGAAACAATTCTTCGAAGCCTCCGCCAACGTCTCTCTCTCCGGCTACGAAGAACCCCCGGCCGACGAAGAAACAAACACAGAAGACCATCCCACAACAACGAGCACACCCTCAACCTCCACCTACGCCTCTCCCCCGCCCCAAATTACGCCCAACAACCGGCCTTATACCGACTCTGATTCTCTACCCCCTTCCCCAAGCCGTACGACCCCGCGCCAGCCAAAAGAGAGGGCACAAGCAACAATAGCGACGTACTCCTCCCCCTACGAGACCTTAAAGTACGAAACCCTCAACCCTCAAGATACATCCGAATCCACCCTCCCCTCCACCCCCCGCG
>JAABUS010001713.1_pt1 | contig 45941 bp, 59 predicted proteins | sample 5560161 | NCBI WGS metagenome assembly JAABUS01 (sample SAMN10711885, study PRJNA513376) | rock metagenome | isolation source: Antarctica rocks | place: Antarctica: Victoria Land, Trio Nunatak nord | collected 2016-01-04 | reverse complement strand
GCTGCATCACTAAACGCATCCACCCCTTCCGGGTCAGATAGATCATGCTGTATAGCTTTCTGACAAAGCTTTTTGACATCACGCCAGCGCGACATGTCTGCACCATCTGGGGGGTCTGCAGCTTCTGGGCGCTTTCTTTTGCGTGATGCTGGTACAGTCACTGACTGCCGCCTGCCTTCAACAGGCTGCCTAGGTGCGGGGGGGTTGACACGCAATGGATCACGCGCAAAGGGACGCTCTACTACAGTAGCCCTTACTGCAGCTGCTCTGAGAGAGGGCTGACCTACACTAGCAGCTTCTGCCCCTGCATATACAGAGCACGATGCACTACAACAAAAGCAATTTATGCTTCCCACAACATGATGGCAAAACTTGTATGTAAATCGCATAAATTGCATAAATCTGGCCAAACTTGCATGGGAAAGGCAAAGTTACTGGAAACCTAAATCTCCTAGGTCCAAGGATGTCAGGCATAGATACTGTGCAACATGCCAGCTTGTCAGAAATGTACCTGATGGTGTAGATCTGGGTTGAGACAAACGGCCACGGGCGGCACCACCCAGTGCTTGGCGTGCAAGGTTAGCACCTGCATAATTGTATGGACTTGCACTATGCAATGAAATAATGCAATTGGCGCATGCATGTGATGCAAGAGATATGGTTCAAACACAGATGATACATGAGTAAATGAGCCCAGACTTCCTGCCTATCACAGCAAGGCAGTCCTCCTGGATGTTTAGACCATATGCGAGCGCTTGAGTTGCAGCTGCAACAACTCCAGTTGACCAGTCAGTAATCAAGCAAATTTCCTGACTTGAAGCCTCATCAGGGGAGTCATCAGACCATGGGAGACCAACACACTCTCAATAATAAATGTGCAAGGCGTTTATCAGTGAAGCACCAAAGGAATCATGATAATGATGTTGCAATGAAGGAGGGCGCAAGTACTGTTTCGCCACACGCTCTAAATACATCTAGCTCTACAGAGGTGTGGACTGGACAACACGGACCGCCTTTGTGCAAAACAAGTCATGGGATAACTGCATAACACCTGGGTCAGTAGCCAGGGGTTGATCAGTAGCCTGAAAAGCTGTATTGAAGATGAAGCCTGATGGACAAGGTGGCTACACTGCTGACGTATGTGACTGTATGCGGTGCAGCCAAACAAAAAACGGTAGCCAGACATGCACACAGGACAGACCCTGTCCTCCCTTCACTGTGTAGTCAATCCAAATCGGTTTGATATTCATGCACGTGATCCCAGTCGTTTATGCTTGTTGATTCTGCCGTAGAGGATAGCGCGCAAAGCTGCGGCAAGGTGCTTCGCCCCTCCAAGCAAGAAACAATCCTACCACGGCTCATCAACTGCATAAGTCAGGTCTGCACAGCGAGTGATAAGCTTTGTGCCGCCGCGCACAAACAGCATCAGCACCTTGCAAAACACCGAGACTCGACAGCTTTCGCAATGCGGCTTGGGCAGGCACCTGCAGCTGAGAGCCTATGCAGTACTTCCGGCAGACTTGCTTGTGGCACTGCCCCCTTGGCTGCTGCTCCGTTCAGTGCACGCCAGATCAGACGTGCACGGAAAAGCACAGTAGGCCCTCAGGCAAGCTGACTGACTGAAGACAACTGCCTTGAAAGCACACAGCTCCGCCTCGGCAGACCCGGGTTTGCGGCTGATTTGTGTTTGAAATAAGTAGTCAGAATGGCTCAATACGTTTTTCTGTAACTTTGCTGCAGGCCGTGTTGCAAGCCACTGAACAAGCAACTCAAGGCTCAGGCAAGAAGGCCAGCCAGAATGGCTTACTTCACCCACAGTATTGTGAAAGCGTGTACAAGTCCCTCAGGAGACCGACCAGGACAATAGAGGTAACACGCGCCAGCTTCTCCCTTGGCAATACATTGTACAGTTCTTGTTGCGCAAGTGCAAAACACGCGAAACAAGCCTACTGAACCAACCCAAGCTAGTGCAGGCATCATTTATGCCACTGACAAGCAACAGCGCTGCAGGTTGGTAATGTGAAAGTAGGCAGTCAGCATCCCATAGCCCTGCAGACCATGACAACTACAGACACCAGAAATGTGCAAGCGACTGTGGACCAGGTATGTCGGGCTGCTTCTTTGCAACTATGCCTTTCAGCATCGCAGCTCCTTTGGAAAGGTGTTGTTGATGATTGAACTGTATCACCAGCAGCGTAAACATGCTCATCGCTGCAGCAGATCACCTGCATATTGGTGTGTCCATGCCACATTGATCCTGCATATGGCTGTGTGACTGTTTGCCCAAATGCCAGCGCAGAGTGTACTGCTCGTAGCCTGTGCGCAATTGAAGCTGATGGCATTTGCAAACTGAGCTTCACTCTGTATACTGCATGCACCATCAATGACCCATCTTACCTCAGTTTGCAAGCTCAAGAAACGCACAAACTCTGCTGCAGACAGGTTCAACATCAGCGCATGCCAAGCTGTTCTGCATCATCTGCATTCATTTTACCTTAAGTTTGCAAGTGCAGATCTCTGGTGCACAGCCTCTGGTGCAGACAGTCTCTCATGAGCGCACGCAGACTTGTCCGGCATCTCATGCACTCATCTTAGCTTAAGTTTGCACCTGCAGGTGAAGAAGTGCGCAGACTCTGGTGCCAACATGGTCAGGATTACAGTGCAGGGCAAGCAAGAGGCGACCGCCTGCTACAAGATCAGGGAGCAGCTCTTCAAGGATGGGTGCGCATTTTGTCACCTCCCCAATAATATTAGACACAAAAAGGAACAGCCAAACTATGTTTACAAAATGCCAGTACCAGGCTACACCTTCAAAATCGCACATTCACTATTGTATACAGGCAGCATACAGGAAAGCAAAACTGAGCATAGCATGCATGGCAACCCCCTGGGCAGCCCGTCATAACACTTGGCTTCTCATGAAACCGATGCTGACAAGAGTAGGTTTTTTTGGTTTGGTTATTGATTCTTTCATGGCGGCAGCCCACAGCAGACTTTCAGCGCCACTTTGTCAGCAGGAACCAACATGTGTGGTTGTGATCGACATCAGCCTGTGACTGTCAGCTGCCCAGCAGGAACCAGCATGTGTGTGGTCTCAATCAACATGACCCATCAACGCCAGCTTTCTAGCTGAGTTAGTCCTTGAGCTTTGCGTTGCAATATGGCCACCTGTCTATTGGGGCCTCACACCCAATACACAAATCAAGTCGAACTTGCATTTGTTGTTGATGATTGCAGGGGGAATGAGCTCCTTTGGTGTTAGACAATACAACTGGCTTTGCAGTATAGCAGCCAGGACCTGAGGACGTTGCTCAAACACAGTCAACACAAAGAACATGCTGACCTTGCACCTGTTGTTGATGGGTTGCAGGTATGACATTCCTCTGGTGGCAGACAACATCACTGTTTTTGCAGCATAGCAGCTAGGAACCGGGAAGGTTACACCACACTCAACACAAGAAGCGTGCTGACGTTGCATCTGTTGTTGATGGCTTGCAGGTATGACGTTCCTCTGGTGGCAGACATCCATTTCCAGCTGGTTGTAGCCAGCATAGCAGGCAGGAACTGGGAACGTCTTTCAAACACAAAAAATGTGCTGACATTGCACCTGTTTTTGATGGCTTGCAGGTATGACGTTCCTCTGGTGGCAGACATTCATTTCCAGCCGGTCGTGGCTAGCATGGTGGCCGAGTGTTTTGAGAAGATCCGTGTGAACCCTGGTAACTTCGTTGATGGGCGCAAGCGGTTCGATGAGAAGGTGTATGACGATGACAGCCAGTTCAAGCAGGAGCAGGAGCACATCAGAGAGGTGAGGAGAAGTGTTTTCATTATTTTTCAGTCATGTTAGGCCTGTTGTACAAGGCAGATCCTGCTGAGGCTAAGGCCCTACCCCATCAGCAGGCATCGGCTCTTGTGTAAGGAGATGCATACATAAAGTGGATCAGTGCTGCAGCATACACACCTCAATCCAGTTGACGCTTCATCAAAAGCAAACAAACAGCATGCACAGTCAAGCACAGCCATAGCAAGGGTGTTGAGAAGGATGTAAAACATCCCCCCAATGTAGAAACCCGTTTTGATTGTCCCCAGGCGTTTCTTAGTTGGGATTTCCGCTGTATAATGGATGCTTTTGAGTTGAAATAGACAATTTGGGATTGAAAAGGGCTTGCTGTTCTCAGCCAAGTTTGCTTTCAGCAACAAATTGGGATTTTGGTGGGACCTCAAATTTGCCTTGGCCTGCTTGCTGGTGCTGATATTAAAGCAGTGATGCGCAAATCCTGTGGGCTAGCTTTGCATGCCTCTTCTGATCATGGCAAATGCCTCTTCTGATCATGACACATGCCTCAAAAGCGCCACACACAGTCTCTCAGTCAAACACAATGCTGTGTCAGGACCTCAAGTGAAAGCTGAGCAGCATCGCTCTGTTTGATGTGCAGGTCTTCACTCCTTTGGTGGAGAAATGCAAGCGCCTCAACAGAGCAATGCGCATTGGCACCAACCATGGCAGTCTCTCAGCACGTATTCTCAGCTACTATGGTGACACGCCTCGTGGCATGGTTGAGAGCGCTTTCGAGTTCGCCAACATTTGCAGAGACGTTGACTACCACAACTTCCTGTTCAGCATGAAGGCCAGCAACCCATTAGTCATGGTGCAAGCCTACAGGCTGCTGGCTGAGGAGATGTACAGTAACGGCTGGGATTACCCGTTGCACCTGGGAGTTACGGAGGTAAGTGCAACTGAACTGGACCACAACTTTGTTTGACCAGTTGCTTTCTCTTCCGGTTGGGAGATGTACAGTAATGGCTGGGATTACCCTTTGCACTTGGGAGTTACGGAGGTGAGAGCCTAGGTTTTCACTGAAGCTGGACTGCTACGTTTGTTATCATGTGTTTCTCGTCCAGTCTTTAAGGATTTGCCCCAATGCGAGCACTGTTGCTTCCCTTTGTAAACATGGCATGTTTGCTACAGCTCTGTGCAACTGGCAAGGGCGCTAGATCCGTCTTGCCTTTTGTGTATGTGCATGCTGTTTCAGTGCGTGTGAACCAGCAGTGACCAGTGATTGCACAGCGTTTGTGGATGGGTGAGCCGAGACGCTGTGCTGTGCTCCTGTTCAGGCTGGCGAGGGCGAGGATGGCAGGCTTAAATCAGCCATTGGCATTGGGTCTCTCCTCATGGACGGCCTGGGTGACACCATTCGTGTCTCCCTCACAGAAGACCCAGAGTATGAGCTGGAGCCCTGCAGGTCCGTCTCTTTCCCTTCTCTCTCTTCCCTTCCCTTCCCTCTCTTCCCTTCCCTCTTTTCCCTCCCCTCCCCTCCCCACCAGCTGGCATTTGTTGCACATCACCAATACCTGTGCTTTTAAGCCAGGGTGTGAGAGGAGTCACAACTGAGTACCGTGTGACCTCTGTGCTTGGCAGCGAAGGCCGGTATGCTGACTGCCACAGCAGGGCCCTATACAGCAAGCTTTTCAGGGCTGCATATGCCTCAACGTAACAAACGACAAGGGCTACACTTTGGGCGCAACCTCTTCTTTCAAAAGCTTGTTCAATGCTGATGATGCATGACAGGCATCTTTTGCCAAACAAGCAGCTCAAGAGCAACAGGGAGCCTTTCAGGTAAATCACTGAGACATTCACAGCTAACAAATGGCAGGGCTGCAGCTTACACCCTGCCTGTTTACCCAGCTCACCAAACTCACTCGTTCATTCATTCATTCGATTGTAAGGTTTTGGGGCCAACCATGACCATGAACCAGTAGTCTGAAAATGTCCAACAACATGTCGATGCTGGTCATGCATTACAGGCAGCTAGCATCTTTGGGTACCCAAGCAGCCCAAGAGCAGTGGGGGGTGGACCCCTTCGATGAGAAGCACCGTGACACCCACAGCTATGCAAATGGCATGGCTGCAGTTTACAGCCTGCCTGGTTTTCACTTAGCTCACCGAATGCTGGTCATGCATTACAGGCAGCTGGCGTCTCTGGGTACCCAAGCAGCCCAAGAGCAATGGGGGGTGGATGCCTTTGATGAGAAGCACCGCGACACCCACAGCTTTGCAAAGAGGGTGGGCCGTCTTCCAGAGCAACAGGAGAATGATGACGTGGACTACCGAGGCCTGCTGCACAGAGATGGCTCTGTCATTTCTGCTGTCACACTCCAGGTGGGATGCCTAAGATATCCCCCCTTTCGCCCCCTGCAGCCCGGTATAAAATTTGGCTTCTCATCAAAACTGACGCCAAAGGGCGTAGTCTTTTCTTTTCTTTTCTATCCTCCCCTCTCCCACCCCCCTCCCCGATGGAGAAACGCCTCAGATATCTCCTCTATGTAGAGACACCTAAGATGTCGCCTCTTTTGTAGAAAAGCCTCAGATATGTCCCCCATGTAGGAATGCCTAAGATGTCATTGTTGCTTCTCGGTTCTAACTGGATCATATATAAACCCAAAGGTTGCTTGCAAATATTCTCAGTGTGGCGTCATAGAATGGGCAACACAAGCGTCTAGCCTCAATACTGACACTCTACATGGAGTGACACCATAAGGGTAGTTTCACAAAGGTACGCCCCATTCAGAACTGGGATCAAGGATGGATGCTTTCAGATGGTAATAAAATCTACGGTAACTCTCTGAGGAGCCACATAGGCAGTAATAATGCACTGTAGCAGATGTCCACCATGTGATAGCCTCAGCTGAAAGACATGTGTACCACAAATCAAGCAATCAATGAAACATCGAAGGGAGCCAACTATGGTTTTCATTGTCATGTGAGAAGACAAAACTTGTCCCGCACGTACCTAGCCCATCATGAGCTGGAAAGCTATGTCACTATTATTATTATCATTGTTATTATTACTATTATTAGCATTATTATTATTGTTGTATTATCTGAGAAGCTGTGGTGCATGTGCAGGATCTGGAGGCCCCAGAGCAGATGTACAGGAAGCTGGGGGCCAAGATGGTGGTGGGGATGCCCTTCAAGGACCAGGCTACCAGCGACACCCTCTATATGCCCCAAATACCCCCCTCCTCAGACAAAACTGGGCGAAGAGCCCTGAAGCGCCTTCAGGTAACCACAGCACGCTACTTGTCTGTCTTAACAGCTGTGCAGCTGCAGCAATGATTGCTCAGTATGTGCCTTGGGGCGCTTGAGAGTGCTGACAAGCATGGCCATTTTGTTGGCCATCACTGAAAAGCTGCATGGCAGTCGCGTTTTTGCCTGTTGTTACAATACTGCATGCTCTTTTTGGGGTTTGCTCATAGCTCATGATCTCTGTAGATTGGGCCAACCAAGTGGGTATGCATTTGCCAATGTAGTACTGTTGTGAGTACATGATGCATGAATAAAGGTACAGAACCATGGAGAAAAGCCAGCATTGAAAAGGAGTCACATCATCAAAAATGTCTCCCTGCTGGCCAAACACTATACTTTGAAACTCTTCTCCTTTACTGAAGAGCTGGAAAACTGTGTTCAAGCTTGTCATCTCAAACCACCTTTGTTCCAAACAAAACATACAAGTTCTTTCCCAAACACTTTTGTGTGAGTACTGCAGGAGGTGGGGGTGCATGTTATGGCTCCAGCTAATGTACTAGCCGAGGACCCCCTACCCCAGGCTGTGGCAGTCCAACCCCTCCGAGAGGTGGCCACCGCCAGCCGAAACGGTGGCCACAGCCTGCCACCTGGCGCAGGCAGGTTTGCGGTCACCATTGACGGCACAGAGACTGAAGAAGAGGTTGCCAGTCTGAAGAAGAGTGATGCCGTGATGGCGCTGCTGGAGATTGCGCCAGGCGTCAGCAGGGTTCATGCCAGCAGGAGAATTTTCGAGCTGTTGCAGCGGCACCAGATCGACATTTCTGTGATCCATTTCCGCAGGTCGGCATTTTCGAGCTGTTGCAGCGGCACCAGATTGACATCTCTGTGATCCATTTCCGCAGGTTGGGGTTTTTGCATTGTTGTGTGATGCCGTAGAAGATTGGTTCTCAGATACACATCCCCAAGGGTACACTGAGTTGCAGAGCCTGGTGAAATGCCTGGATCATAGGTGTTGTGGTAGAGACAGTATGCAGTCATGCAAGGCTGTGTTAGGCTGCGCAATGCATTGAGCTGCATTGTTGTGTGATGGTGGCTGCATCTTTTATCTGTTGCAGCAGCATGTAACTGACATCTGTGTTGTTGCCCTGCCTCACAACCTCATCATTGTATGTGTTGATGTCAATCAATTTACATTTCGTGTCTTTAGGACTCATCACAGACAATGCTCAGATGTATGCCTATGTGAGGAAGACATGTGTGTTATGTCTGACGGCGGCTCAATACACTTTGCAGCACTCCAGCAGCTGACAACACTTGCTCAAAGCCTGCATCTTCCTGATCTCTGATAAAACAGGCTCATGGTCATGGCTCATCAACTCACATTGCTTTAATTTGGGCAGACAGCCCCTTCACACACACCTGAGAGGGAGTTTGTGAGACGCTCAGGCTGTGAGTGAATACTCATTGCTGACCAAAGCTCACTTCCCATACTTCTTGTGTGCTGTGCAGTTTCCCAGAGGGTACATCTGGAGATGACATCATCATGCAGACCAAAGCTCACTTGCCATACCTCTTGTGTGCTGTGCAGTTTCCCCGAGGGTACCTCAGGAGATGAGATCATCATGCAGACCGGCAGCGAGGTTGGTGCTCTATTAGTGGATGGTCTGGGTGATGGCGTCGCAGTCAGCTGCCCCTCACAGGACCTCAACTTCCTGCGTAACATGAGCTTTGGAGTTCTGCAAGGCTCTCGCATGCGCAACACCAAGACAGGTGACCTCATTTTCATTTCGTACCTTACAGTCTGGGGTGTGGAGCCAGTTGTGACTCATCAGACATCCTGGCTTGAAAGCACAGGTGTATGTGGTGACCTCATTCTGCATTTGTTACTGCTTCCAGAAACGTCGTAAGCCATGTCGGCTGCATCAGTCCTGCCAAACACGCTTGCGATCATTCAGGCTAGCTCAAAACAGATTTGTGGTACTGTTGTGGCGTTGTGAGATGTTTGACATAAAAACACTCAGATGCATGCTTTCCCCAGTCCAAGACTGGCTTGCTATGCGTCTTGCACGACCGAGGTATGGAACATGAAAACACATGTACATGTGTGTCAACAAGCGTGAGTTGCAGCTTCTTGTCAGGACCTGGTACAGCATGTGCTTGCATTGCTTCAGCTCAGCCCCACCTAAGCTCTTCTCAATTCCGAAACATCTGTTTCAATTCAGAAGCGTCATCCCTACACTGGAAATCAAAATAGAGAAACATCTGGGGACAGAAAAAGGCGTTTCTACATTGTGGAGACGTTTTAGGAAAGACCAATCAGAATGTTCCAGTTTCCTGTCATTCATGCTACATCTAGCTTGTAGACATGTCAAGCCACCCTGGGCAAGCTTGGCTGTGGTTCTGGAATGTTCCTCCAAGTTTACATTGATCTGCCAAGCCTGATTCAATGCTTGGAACATTGAGATGATACCCTCAAAACCAGCTACTTTAGGCACTCAAACATTGCTGTCTTGGGCTGCACAATGCATGCTGGTATCTGAATGTGGCTCTTGGCTGCTGCAGAATTTATTTAGGTGCACAATGCATGCTGATGTCTGACTGTGATTCTTGGCTGCTGCAGAGTTTGTGTCCTGCCCCTCATGTGGGCGCACACTGTTCGACCTGCAAGAGGTCACTGAATCAATCAGGACCAGAACAGGCCACCTGCCAGGTCAGCTGCTGCATGTGTCATCATGCTGGAGCCAAGCTGTTCCCTTACCTGGGCATAGTATGCTGCTGACAGTGTATCTGAACTGAGATGGTTCAGATACACTGTCAGAAGTCACTGAGCACATTTATGCTGTGATCATGTATGTCATAAAGTCTGGCGCGTCAGCTATCTCATCCACAATAACTTCAGCTTGTCACATGCTTTGCACCTTGCCATTTCTTGCGCCCTGATGCCATGAGCTCCCCCAGAGTTTTGTGCTTTGGCTTTTGATGTGCCCCTTCAGTCTGCAGATGAGCACAAGTCAGCATGTGACACAAATCCAATTTCTCAAAAATGCAGAGATCAATCCTGGTCAATTTACCTACACATAAATGCAAGACACTCTTGTGACTTATTCCTTGCTGTGATCTGCTTGCAGGTGTGTCTATTGCTGTCATGGGCTGCATTGTGAACGGACCAGGAGAAATGGCAGATGCAGACTTTGGTTATGTCGGAGGCGCTCCAGGCAAGATTGACTTGTATGTGGGCAAGGAGGTGGTCAGGAGAGCCATCCCAATGTCTGGGGCCACAGATGAGCTCATAGAGCTGATCAAGGTGAGACGTCTTTGTCACTTGCACTATGGTCTTGATTCGTTTCAACACCCTGTGTCCATGCAAATAGTCATTTTGGTTTGATCCATTTCAATATCCTGTGTCGATGCAAACAGTCAGGAACATTCTTCTGTGGCTGCCCACGCCTGTGTCTGCAATCTTATCGCCATGGTAAGCAAAATTGCGAGCAGCTGACTCTGACCATGCACTGTGTCAAGATGTACATCTTGGCAGTCAGTACTGTCATGGCAAGCAGAGTTGCGAGCAGCCGACTCTGACCATGCACTGTGTCAAGATATACAATTTGGCTTTTATTCTGCATATGTGACGCGCGATTTGATGTGTGCAGGAGCACGACAGGTGGGTGGAGCCAGAAACAGAGGAGTCAGAGCAAGAAGAGCAAAGGCAGCCAGTTGCTGCATAGATTGCATAATTCATGAGCGCCTGTCTGGTCGTGTGCCAAAATGTCATCTGACAGGGCAAACTGCAGACACAGTGTTGCCTCAGAGCAGTCGCAGTTAGTGTTTGGTGTTGATAGCACAGCTGAAGTGTTTGGACGACCTAGGTCTCTTAACAAGCTCTTCATTTGGCAAGTATAACCCTGTCATGTTTCTTTCTACCGTATATAGTCTGGTTCACAACATTGTAGTCTCAAAGCTCACTGCGAAGCGACCGATTTGATATTGATTATCATCTTTGCACAGACCACCAGCAAGATGCAGCATTGTGTGTGCCTTTCAAATGCCAAGGTAAACCTCAGATGCATTTGCGGCACTCTGAAGGTCAATGCAGCCAGTCCCTACAGTAGTAGTGCAGTAAAGCACGTCCAGCAAGTGGCATTATAGGAGCTGTTTGACAAGATGACAGCATTGCTGGAGAAGTGTCCATCTTGCTGCTTGGCTGGAGAGTTGTAAGAAAATGAGCGTAATGGCCATGCAATGTCTGATGTTGGTGTCCATACTTGAGGCGGCGGGGCTGATGAAGATATTCCGCGGGCGTTGTTTCATGGGTATATTAACTGCAGTAGATGCTTGCCGTGATAAGCTGCATGTTGCTCCTGTACTACATGGATATCCTGTTTGCTCTGCTCACTGCTAACAATAGGAGGCCCATCACTCCTATACACCAGCCACAAGTTGCAGTATAGATCTAGAATGAAATATGATATGAAAAAGAAAAGAGCACCTTTTTTGGCATCAATCTAATGAGAAGCTAAGTATTATACTGGGCTGCTCAGGAAATGAAGGTCTACGTACAGCATCTGCTGGAGAATATGCTGCATGATACATGCAGAGGCAGTGTGTGCAAGCCCGGAAATGCTAGAGCAAAGCTGCTGACAAGCTTATCTTATTGGAGCGTGTGATCCGTACACATATCTTGGCACAAATGCTGGTGTGAGTTTACTTTTGGTGTACTTGCAGCGCGCTTCCCTCTGCCATATCTGCTATAACAGTAGTCAAGGCACTGATGCTAGGGCTGTAAGAAAAGGATTGGCATGGGTCAGGTTTGCCAGCAAAAAGTGAATATTTATGCAACGAGTGTGATATCTGGTACCAATTTGCAGATGCTACAGTGGCTATCACACAAGTCAAAGGGAAATATGCTCTGCAATGACCAGGTGTTCTGTTTTGGTGAGGGGCAGCACGACGGGCTGTTTTTGCATGGCTGAGTTCAGCATCGGTAGTGCGCATACCAACATAGCTGCGGGTTGCTTCCCAGCCAACCTATCTGCGTTACCTGGTCTTGCAGATCCAGTGCAGCAGCCAAACTGTTTACCCTATCTCACCTTGCAGGTCCAGTGCAGTGCTTCTGACAGTTGCGGCGTCAAGATAGCTGTGATGCTGTGTGGCCCGTTGAGTGCCTTACATCGCATAGCAGCTGAGATCGGCCAGGCGCTGTTTGCTCAGCGCTGTCCAGCACAGCTGGGTGGCCCAAGCCACATGCAAAACTTCACAGCAAGACGTTGACCGGATCTGATCCGGCGGATCAACTGACCCGACACGCCGCAGACTCAGAACCTCATGATCGGCGAGACAAATCAAAATCTAAGCCTTGAGTCCTAAGCAGCGTGCGGCCTGTGTCTATAGGTGCTGAGTTCTCAAGCTGCTAGAACACCGTATGGCCTGATCAGCTGTGTTGTGTCACTAGCTAGGCAAAAGGCTGTGCCGTAGCGTCAGCAAAGCGGCTGCATCCTGCTCGAAAGTCCTGCTGATGCATACCCATTGACGTCATTCAGTCTCAGAGGGCTGACGTAGTGGTCTAGTGATCTCTTGCTGTATCAGTGCATTCGATGAGTTGCAGCAGCAGCAGCAGCAGCAGCAGCGAAGACGAGGACAAACCGCCAACAGCCTTTGCCAAGCAACTGTATACTTTGTTGGATAATGACCGACAACATGTGGATCGTGACAGCAAATACACTGCTTTCTGGGTGGCACACGGCATGACCCTGTCTTCTCAATACAGGCAAGTGCGGCCTCACTGCCTGCTTACTGTGTGTGTTAGTCAGTATCGCAGAAGTCGTGACATTGGCTCAAGTGCATGCTGTCAACTTGCAAGCGACTTCTGCTCAGAAGTATGGCTGCAGCTGTCCATCCTCTTATGCACAGGACAATACAGCCAAAGGCACAACACCTGTACCACACTGAAGACAGCTGTGTTGAGTGCCTGCAGAATTGGTCAACACGGGGACTGGCAGCTCAAGTTTAGAGACCCTAGCACAAACCATCCCAAGGGCAAATACAAATGTGGAGCGTGTTACGAGGCTGCACGACGAGACTGGGATCCTTGTGAGGAGTATCACCGGCGGAGGGATGCAGAAGCACAGCGACGGGAAGCAGAAGAATTTCGGAGAGAAAACAGGGAAGATGAAGACACAGAAGAAGGCGAAAGTGAAGAAGATGATTATGGTGGTGATGATGACAATGATGACAATGAGGAAGAAGAAGAAGAAATGGAAGAAGAGGTTGAAGAGGAAGAAGGAGAAATACTTGAAGACTACGAAGGAGTTGCAGATGTGCATGACCTGCGACAGCATGCAGCCACCAGGCAGCACATACTGAACATGCAGGTATGTTTGCTTGCCCCTCCCTGACTGACTGACTGGCTTGCCTCCTGGCTTTGGCTTACTTGCTTGTAAGTCGAGCCTCTGCTTCCAAAGCTTTGCAGCTCAGTAGGGATCAGTTCTGTTGTGCATCTGTTTGTTCACACTCAATTGGAGTCGCCAGCTTAAGGGCTAAAGCAATTGCTCATTACGGCAATATGATTGCCTCATCCGTGCCTTGCATATGGCCGCTCTCTTTCTGCATTGCTATGTGCCAGAAAGCATAATGTTTGCCATTGGTGAGCGATCCTGCTTGCAGGCTTTAGTCAGGTTAAAGCTGCTCATGAAGAAATCTCCTTTTCACTTGTTCTTTACATGTGACGCAACAACGCGCAGTTCCTTCGGCGAGCCTGCAAAAACTTCAAGATGGACTCAACCAACATCATCTTGTCTTCTTTAAACCAATCTTTCCACGACTGTCTTAAAAGCAGCCTCTGGATGGGCAGTGAGCTTAGGGTGGATCAAGTCGCTGATATGCTGCAATCCTTCCAAGTGGGGAACGCCGGCGTAGCTCAAGTCATAGCTAGGTATGAAGCCAAAGCAAAGAGACGAGAAAAAAGTGTTTACGGCTCTGAACCATATGACTCTGACGATAACTATCCAGACATTGCCGAGCACGAGGAGTGGTATCCATTCCAGAGAGCTGCCAGAAAGGTAGCCGTCAAACTGTTGATTTGCTAGTTGAGCAATGTAAGCTGTACAGCATGTAATGTAATTTGTATGCATCTGTGTTACAGATGATGCATGATGCCTATCAGCAAGCACCTTGATGAGGACACTGGGTATGCATGTGCGACCTGTTTTGAATGGCATGTGCTGCTTGTTGCATGCAGACAAAAAAAACTCACTGAATGACTTGTATCATTCAAACTCAGCGTTCTCCCACTTGTTGTCGGTTGACTCCCCTGATGACTCCTAAAGACATGAAATATAAATTTATTGATTGTTAGACTTGACTGAATGTCGTTTTTGCCAAACATAGGTACCTCAGCCAAAGTGTGGTGTGTGTTGGGGTCACCACCCATTGAAGTTCTGCTGCTGTGGAAAGGACACTACAGAGAGGAACTCTGCCTTTACCCCAGACACCAAATTGGGAACATGTGCTGCAAAGATGTGCAGAGCCGCTGCACAGAAGACCCGGCGGCTTCAATGGACCTACTCCTTCGAGGCAGAGTGCCTACTGTTTGCACTGCCACAGCCCTTCCACACAGCTGATGATAAGCTGTGCAAAGGCCTTGTTGGTGATCATGTGCCGGTTTTGCAACCTGGCAGACCATCTGAGCATGCACCAGCAGATGCCCTGGAGGTGTTGAACAAACTGGGAGACAGCATCAAGACGCGCCCAGCATTTTCAGACATGTTTGCCAAGGCTGGTGACAAGCTGGCCTTTGTACAGCGGGTCCGGCCATACATGTATGTAGGTATAAGGGGTGGTGGAGTCAGGTCGTCATTTTGCAGTGGTGATCCTGCAGAGTCTTCTGATATGTGTCCTTGCTGCAAGAAGCTGCAGGACATTGTTAGCAGTTGAGTGGTTTTGAGTCTTAAATGTTTTTGTCGAGTGTACAGCTAGACACATTGACATAGTGCAGCATTGATTACTTGTGTTTCCTGGTCCAACCTGCTGTGACATCAATCTTTCTCACGAGCAATCCTGACATGGCAAGTGCGAAGCACAGACTGCGTATGCTTAAGATATCTTGTAAAAAAAGTAGCAGGTTGATACTTAAGTTCTGTACGTCAAACAGCCAACCAAATAATCAGCACTGATCTGTGCAAATTTTCAACACACCAACACACTGATGACTTCACACACGTTCACTGATAGGCCTCATTTGCCAGTACAAAGGTGAAAATGCTAAAAAATGAAATGCTTGTGCACAATCATTTGTTTGCTGTACAGGTGTAGATGTTTCACCATTTAAACACAAACCACATGCTACTCGTCTTGTGGGAACGCAATCATGACAGCATCACAAACAAATCCTCATCTGCCACACTGCCTTTTCGGACTGCAATAGCAAGTGCATTTTGGCCCAAAACATCCCGCGCTGCCTTGTCGGCACCTCTGCAACAACCATTGTACAATGTCAACACCTTTATTCATAATTTTCTGCCCTGCTTGTCTAAGAACACAGACATTGGCACATAGACACGTCTTCTACCATGCTGAATGCATGCTTATGCATTTAGTGCGCAAAACAAACGCATGTACCTCAGGTTTGCCACTGCAACCTGTTTGAGTCATTCAGCAGCGTGCTGAGCATAGAGCAGATCAAGCAATTAGCTGTCTACCAAGTGCTTTCTGGAGTGCAAAGCATACAACGGCAAACAAGTCAGCATCCCGCTCAACAAAAATGTACACAGATAGATGCAAACTGACCACCCCTCAGGGGTAACTCTCACCTTTTCAGCAGCTGTTTGGCAGCTTGCGGGTGCTCATGAAGTATACAGTAGTGAAGGGGTGTCCGGCCATAGGGGTCAGCCTTGTCAACCCTGGCCCCATTTTGAAGGAGGTACTCAATCAGGGACACGTCTCCAGTCTGCAGATACCCACACTGAGTTCCTTTCAAGGATGAATGATGCTTCATGGACTAGCCTGCCCTAGCTTAGTAACAGGTGTCATTCACCTGTTGTGTCTTGACAGGCAAACTAACAAGCTTTCATGGCATCAGGATGTGGACAGAGCTACGCTGCCATGCAAACAGTGTGACAAGAACAGCAGCAGCAGCAGCGGCAGCAGCAGCGGCGGCAGCAGCAGCGGCGGCAGCAGCAGCGGCGGCAGCAGCAGCCTACCTGACAAGCAAAATGCAGGGCTGTCAAGTTGGCTGTGGACGTGGGTGCCTCTGAGTTTTCGCCCCCTGCCAGACTGTTTGTATCCCTGATGAGCTCTATGGCCGGCTGACCCATGCAGCACGCATTCATGTCAGCGCCATTCACCACAGCTTGCACAGCCTCCCTGCATGCCATGCATACACTCACAGACATGCATGGGCAACATCACACCACCATTCACCTCAGCTTGCACAGCCTCCCTGCATGCCATGCACACACTCACAGATGCGCATGGGCAAGATGACACCTTTGTAGGTTGGTTTCAGCACTAACATAATATTTTTGTGAGTGTCAGCTGTGTGTATAATTGCATGGACAGCTTCTGCAAACTCTCATGTCAGTCAGGTGACCTGCCTGCTGAGACATTGTCTCTGCAGTGTTACGAAGAAAAGGACAAGGTGCAGTCTGACAGCTGACATAGCGCCCGATAAGCGCCAAATAACGACAAAATCAAACAACTAAATAATAACAACAATCAAAGTATAAGTCACGCTTAACCGATTTGCGCTTTTTGGCTCATAATGAACTAGGTATGTGCAGAGAAAAATTGCATGACAACACATGAATGCAGCAGTGCCATGCATGGAAGCATATACACAAATCAGTGGGTGTCATACTTGATGGAGCCACCTTCTACAGCCTCCCAGAGGGCAGTTTGGACATTGCCCCTGACTGCAGGTACAGTGCTGGCAGAATACCTGCGCTCCACATACTTGGCTGTTATGTACTGCTCCTGCAAAGTCACATACAAAGGTGAACTACATGGTTGATGTCGAATTATTGCACCCTTTCACTGCTACATGGTGCAGACAGCGCTATGTGTAAACACAACAGTCGCACTGCTCCTAGGCAGAGTACCGAAGTGGTGCAAGTTCATGAGCGATGTTCATACGGGCAAATACATGTACAGTGCATACACTGGGCCCTAAAGGAGGACACAGAATTTGGGAAGGAAGGAGCGAAGGAGTTGACAGGCAGCATCTTTCGGATGCAGCACAATTACACATAGCAAAGGCTAAATACACAGCAAAACCTGCAGCCCTGTACCAAATAGTGGTCAGCAGAAACAGCATGTGTATTGTTTAGCAGACTGCCTTGTAAAACACAACATCTTATACTGCCTATCCTCAAGCCTGCTTCACACTTTTGGCTCGAGCAGCAATATGCATGGCTTTCAACAGATATTGTAAATGAAAGCATCGCACACGAGGCACCTTACAACAAACTTACTCCTTCTTTGTGAAGCATGCATCTTGCCTTGAGGTCAGATCTAAACAGTCCTGAGCAGCTCTGGGTGTGAGATCTTGCTTGTAGCACATGAGCTGTTAGGTAGAAGACTCAACCCCAGTGAGCATGTCCTAGGCACAAGTGGGCATCCCGGAAAATATTTCTGTCTTGTAAATTGGTAAAAATGAACTGCATTGTTGGTAATCCAATACCTTGACAGCAAAAGAGCTGTCTGGACGAGGCTTTGCGCTGCTGTGAACCTCCCTTGCACTGCTAGGCTGAGATAGCCTTGGGGAAAGGGGTATACCCCCCTGACTACCCCTGGGGCTCAGCGTTGACCCCCTTTGGGCATCTGAATCAGGCGGCCTGGCGCGTGCGGTGAAGCTGAAGCTGTGGTGTGAAGCGTCACTGTCTGTCCTGCATGCGTGCATGACCTTTAGGATGATGCTCCTGACAAGCCATCAGCCAGTAGTATACAGCAGAAACAAAGCAGCTGGGTGCAGGACTATTGGAACTAGTGACAGACTAACTGATTGACTGCACGACCACACCCTAGCAAAGGGGTTGACTACAGTGGAAGACAGTTATAGGCTGCAACATGTTGCACAGCTTCTGTGGCTGCTCAGAGATTGAACACCACTCAAGCAAAGGGCAAGACCAATCTTGCCTGTCATGGAATGTTTGATGCCAAATGCTTCTTGCCACAGGTGCAGTCTCACAGCAAGCCATGTAAAGAACTCCAGAGATTTGAGCATGTGTGAGTTATTACAAGAATGGTATTGACATTCTTCCAGCAGCAGCCCAAAACAGCCTGACTGGGGGCATCCAACCCTTTTGAGACACGTCAGTGCATGAAAGATAGAGCAAACAAACCAGTGCACGAACAAACAAAAATAAACAAAAAATTGAAGGAGCGAACGAAGAATTGCATGCAGAAATGAACAGATCAATGAGTAAATTGATGGGTATACAACTCAATGAATGTGTGAGTGAACAAATGAGTGAGTGGGCAGGAACACAAGGCTGACCTGGCGCGACTTGCTCCAGAGCCAGCACGCGCCAAGGCAGAGACAGCTTCGCTGGCTGGTGGCAAGTCCTCTTTCTCATCACTGCACCACACCCAACTGTCTGCACTGCAACAACAACCACACCAACCACTTCAGAGGCTGTTTCTCAACAGGGTGCTGCTTTGTGCACAGAACATGGTGTTGATGAGCCAAGGATTGTTGTTGGAGGCAGATCAGCAGTTGCTGCTGGTGAGACCAACACAGCGTGGCATCACACAAGCTGTGCCACATGGGCAGGGCAGGGCACCATTTGGGGTCTGAGCAGGGGGGTATTGGGCGGGTGCTATTGCAGCAGCACGACATGGCTGTACTACGCCTTTTCGTTGGAGAAATGTACCAAGCCTTGCCATTGCTCCCCCTCAAAAAGGCAGCATTCAAACCCCATTATACATGGCACTTTTTTTACTCTTTGCTGAGGCTCATGTCATGCATGTGAATCATGCTATATGTGTTAGTCAGGGCGTGTGGTAGGACAGGACAATGCAGGGCAGGGCAGGGTACAAGCCAGGCAGGGCAAGGCAGGGCAGGGCAAGGCAAGGCAGAGCAGGGCAAGGCAGGGCAGGGCAGAATGGAAGAACAGAAAGGGCAGAGCAGGGGCAAGGTGCAAGAACCCACTTGACACTGTCATTGTACAATTCAGCTTCCCAGGCCTCATTGGCCACATCATTGCCAATGCGCTCCATCATGCCAAGCACGGCCTCATCCCATACCTTCACATCTAGCGTCAGGCTGCGCACCTATATGCACACAATGCGCTGCTGGAGACCGTATGCTATAAGTATCAGAGTCAGAACACAGGGGCATGCTGGGCTTGTGCTTGCGCAAGTATATCATTTAAGATGAATCTGTTTGATTTACTGTTCAGGATGTAGTCACCATAAGTTTTGTGGCAAGCCAGAATACATTCAGCAATTTGGGGCAGCTTGGGTAAGGAGGGCAATTTGGGGTGGGGTTCACAGGGGGGTGGCATGAACCAAACCTTTCTTGCTATGGACATTCAGAGCACTCTATGCAAAGCAGCAAAAACAGTGAAAGCACACCTTGGAGATGTGCACTCCTTTCTTGCGATGGATGCCAGAGCACTCTATGCAAAGCAGGGTTCCCAGGTTGAGTGAGGCCCAATCCGGTTCAGGAGAGCCGCAGTCACAGCAGACAGCATTGCCTGCCACTCGCCTCAGTATGTCCATAGGGCTGTTGGGGGAAGCTGCCCTTGCAAACAGCCTGCTGGCACTCTGTGGGGACAACAGCCCTGCTGGCACCTAACAAAAAGAAGAAGAAGGGGTTTAGGGAGTGCAGATTGTGACCAAGGCGTACAAGGTTAGTGTTGCTGGCAAATTTACCAAGCCTGACCAAGGCAGTGGTGCTAGTCAACTGTTGTAGTGCATGTTGATGAAAGAAGGAGGAATGAAGAAAGCTGCCATCAGAGCATTTGTTGGCAATGTATAGAAGGGCAGAAAAGAATGTTGGCATGTTTCGAGTCAAGGTAAGTGAATGAAACCATGTGCAAGCTTGTGTACTGGGCAGAGGTTAGCCGTCACACTTATCATGAGCTCTTTGTTGCTTGACACCTGACCGCGACAAGGAACTGATGGCATGCAAGGCAAGCAAGCATTGTACCATCAAATTCAAACTGTACAATATCTACCTAGTGGGATCACATAAGCAGGTAACTGGCCATGCAAACAAAGCAGATCTGTCACATCATGAGGCAGAGAAACCCCACAGGCTAGAAGGGGTTTTGAGCAGACCTGGTTGAATCCCTGGCGAGCATTGAGTGATTTGTTGGAGCCCATACTAATGGAGCCCATGCTGCTGGAGTGGCCGTGGGAGGGGCGCCCCTTCATGGACAGGGGGCTAGGCCCTAGGGCCGAGCCCCGCCTCACTGGGGAGGATACAGAATGCGGCGAAGTTGCCTGCTCCTGCATGCAAGCCTAGAGACTCTCGGCATTTTGTTAAAGCGTAACTATAGTCATGCAGCATGTGCTGTATGTGACATATGCGTTGGCACATACACTGACACATGCAGTGATGCTCTGACACATGCCCTGACACACCCAGTGACACATGAGTTGACAAACCCACTGACACATGCAGTGACGCACTAACACACGGGTTGACACACAAACTGACACGTGGGTTGACACTCCCACTGACACATGCCGTGACACAGCAGCACATGCACTGACAATCAGAGTCACGGTCATGTTGGGCACAGCCCCTGCCAAGGCTTGGACTGCTACATAACCCACTAGGGCAAGCAATCAAGGTGCCCTGATGGACTGAGCCGTTTGCAAGAAAGCTAACAACATTGACATAAGATGAAAAGCTGACTTGAGAACTGTCAATGTGCTAATAATGACGAAAAGCTGATGGGAGACATCCTGGCATAACTGTCAGGGTGCTGAACAAGTGTCAGTGCAATGCAAATGGTATGACAGAGCAACAGATGCTCGGACACTTCTGAGAATCTGCATGGCCATGCACCACATGCAAACACAGCGCAGCTCCAACTAGCATAGCGACTGCAACCACATGTCTGTGCATGCTGTAATTTGGCGCATTGTAAAGACACACACACCCACACGCACACGCACACGCGCGCACGCACGCACGCACAAAGGCTTACCTCAGAGGATCTGCCGGGCTCAGCATCAAGGAACATGCCATTTGCGACAGCTGACAGGTCTGAGTCTCCCTTGGACAGTGCATGAGCCATTGGAGAGAAGCTCATGTCATCCAAGGAGCTAATGGACCCTGAAAACAATTTGTTGGTTTTCAAGATAGATTTTTCTGGGGGCAAATTAAGGCAGCAACCAAGGTTTTCTCGGTTTTTCTTAGAAGCCGTGTCTTTGCATGACAATGAGGTAGTGTGCCAGGAAAGTCACTGGAGAGTTTTCATGAACACAGCAACCACCAGGGGTGAGAAGTTCACATCATTCAAGGAGACAATAGAGTCTTCATGACTCAAGATCTGTTCAGCAACAATGTTGTGAGGTATGCGTGCGACTGCATGATATTTCTGATGAGTACTTGGTGTGACGGACAGGATGACCCAGTTTCCTTTGATGATGTGCATTTATTCTTTCAACACATGCTATGCCCACCGAAGACTCACAACATCCTTGGGGAGGAAACCATGAGTCTTAAGAAAGAGACTCATGTCAACCAAAGAACTGAGTGAATCCATATGACTCAGCAAGTACTCTGCAGAACAAGTTGTGTGGTGCTAGGCAGGGCACTTGAGTCTTCATGGACGTAGCATGTGCCAAAAGAAGATGAGATGCAATTACCTCAAGAAGCTGACTGGATCATGTAGAAGAAGAAGTTTTCAGTTACAAAGGCTGAGCGCAGGCAAACTGAGCAGGACACTCCCCACAGTATCAAACCAGCTTGAAACACCCAACGAGATAAAATTAACACGTACTATCATTCCATTCCATTTGGGAACGTTCACGCAACCAGAGGCCAGAGGAAGCAATAACCAGCTATTTGCCTTGTGAGTCGCACGCTTGAAACTCTCATGACTTTAGGGTGGCCTGTTTGGCCGACAGGAAGCTTGAGAAATACAGCAGACTAGGAATGCATTATGCAAGATGTGGGTGTGGGTTTACCTGCTCGGCTGCCTTGGCGGCTGTGGGTTGGCTTAGATGGCTTGGGCTGTGCCTTGCTCAGAGCCTCAATGTCCACATTGCCATTCAGCAAGCATGCAGTCACACCCTGAATGGCCTCCATCCACTCATGTGCATCCAGATCATCTTCTGCCTGGAACACGCACATCAGTGACTTGAACTGCATCTCATGTAGAGTAACAATAGCAATGACGACGACGACAATAACAATTATGCTTTCCAGCTCATGATGAGCTAGGTACATGCGGAATGTAGAGTCATGTAGAGTGAGTCAGCTTTGATTGTGTGAAGCAAAACAAACACTATTCTGAGCAGGCCTGCTGCAAAAAGCCGTATTTGTGAAAACAAGGACGCCATGATCATGAGCTATATGCATGCAGCGCTGGCTTTGCTTGTTCAGAAATGTTGCTTGTGAGGCCTTGCTGGTACCCTTGCTTGCTGTAGCCATACTCTACATGCAAAGAAGGAACGACAGAGATAAGTCATATCCTCCTCCTTCTATGTGTGCCTTTGCCTGGTACACACGCAAAAGGAGGCGGGTATGACTTATCCTTGTTGTGCCTTCTTTGTATGAAGAGTATGGCTACACAGTGCACAAAAAAGGAGGGTCTGAGATGTCAGTTTGAGACTGCAATTCCTTCTTTGCACAAAGAGTACGGCTACTAAAGTGTTCAGGCCACATGGGAAGTAGCCAGCATTTGTCACAAAACATCAGGGCGCCATGACTTACATGCAAGGGATGGCTCTGTTCAATCCCAAAACGTATATTTTGATTCAGAAACGTCATCCATACACTGGAAATCTAAACTCCGAAACGTCTGGGGACAGTAAAATCGCGTTTCTACATTGTGGAGATATTTCAGGTGTTACCTGTAGAAGGTACTCCCGCTCTGGAGATACAACCCTGAAGCAATGGCGTAGCCCTTCCTCTTCAGCCCCTGCCTTGATGGTGCTCGTCAGCAGGTTCACTGTATTCTGCCTCGTCTTCTGCTTATCTATTCTGTCCTGTGCACACCAGATGCAGAGTATGTCAGATGAATCAGCTTACTAGCAATGCTCAGCAGGTTCAATCAGCTTATTAGTAACGGTCCACTGTGTCTGTCTAGTCTTCTGCTTATTTGGCCTGTCCTATGCAGACGAGATCAATGTATGCCCACTGGTCTGCCCAGATTCTGCTGGTCAGCAAATTCAGGTTGTTCTACCTTATGAGCTGTCTGATGTTTCATACACACCAAACCTGACATGAGCTGTGTACTTTCCACTTCACGGTGGCTGCTCTTTCTCTGCTTGCTCTTGCTTGCCTCTGACCTGTTGTTGCAAGATCGTGGTGATATTGCAGACAACATGGTTTGATCACAGGGTATATAAGCATTGTTGACGCTGTATTTTGCCAACCACTGACAGTCCTTGTATCTTATCCCGAGTAACATTTGTTTTTGTGCATGAGCCGCATGCAGCTGGCCATCCACACAGTCTAACTCACGTACTCTGCACTTTGTAGAGCTGGTGCAGCAATCAGCTTACTCAGGAAAGTCATTTGAGCCATCTCGTTCAATCTACCTTGTTTGAGTAGTAGTACAGCACACCGAGAGAGTCCAGAACAAAGTAGCGCCGTTTCCATTCTCTTCTCATGTTGGTGCTGCGCTTGTGCAGGTAGCCTTGCCTCAGGGGGGTCACAATGCTGCCTTGGCTCTCCTCTGACTCCTTGATATAGGTCTCAAACGTGGCAATGTTGGCTGACATGCCACCTGCAACATAAGACATGACGTCGGGTTGTCATGATGAAGCTCTCAAATGTGGCAGTGTTGTCTGACGTGCCACCTGTGACATGACGCATGACATTTGAGTGTCACTGTGAGTGTAGCATTTGGTGCCAATGCCTGGTGTGAGTTGACTTGCAACATGTGTATTGCTTGATTCAGTCTCTTGACTGACTCTTGGATGAGAACCAATGGCCATGCAACACAGGGTACATCAGAGACTACATAGCATGGACATGCTTGCAAATACTCTGGTACGCTTTGCTTGTCGGCATGATTAGCAAGCTGGTCTGTGACTATGTGGGCTGACTTTCTGTCTGTGTGACCCGCAATACTCAGCTGAGCTTTGTGCTGTGCCGTGCCGTGCCGCGCCGTGCCGTGCCGTGCCGTGCTGTGCTGTGCTGCGCTGCCCTGCCTGGCTCTTGGCCTTGCTGGGAAGGCCCTTTTCAAGTGTGCACATGGTGTATCAAGAGGAGGCAATCAAGACAGACATCCTGTACTCACATCTGCTCATGCGCACTGGTTGTAGCCTTGCAGATTTGACCTACACATCCGTTGCCATTTTGATTCAGAAACATCATCCCTATACTGGAAATCTAAACTCAGAAACGTCTGTGGACAGTAAAAACGCGTTGCTTATGGTATGTTTGGTCAATGTATCACTTGAGGAGTTGTGACTTACTTGTGAGCTGCACGGGGCCCCCAGGGCGCATTGGGGCCCTTTCGGCTACATCAGCTGCCCTAGCCCCTCGCGCACTCTTCTCCTCTCTGCACCAAGATACACAGACGCACTCACGACTGGACGTTGACCAGATTGTGCTCACTGAGCAGAGGTTGTAATTGTAAGCACAGCTTGGAATTAGGTTGGCTGACATGTAACATGTAACTTTTATCTTTCTGCAAAAGAAGCTGTGAAGATACTGTATGCGTCTTGAACAGAAGTGAAGAATGTATTCAGTGTGTTTAAGGCCAAAAGCTGCTGTGTCAAAATCAATACGAGGTGATCGTGCTGTGAAACACATCATGCGCAGAGCTTTGCAGCTAACTAGTTTGTCATTCTTGACAGCCCTCGGGCAAATTGGCAAAATCAGGTTGTGGCACGCACGGTGAGCACAAGTGATATGTCAAGGGTCATGCGCAACAGCCAAATGCATGTCTGTTCTGGACAAAGGTAGTGCCCTTGTTGTCTGTTTGCCAAGCAATGCTCACTTGTAGTTGTAGATCTGAGCTTCTAGCCCCTCCTCATTCTGTATCTCCTCTGCCTTGAGTTGCTGCACAACCTGCAGGCCTTGTTGTATGTAGGGCTCCAAGTTCTTCAGCAACTGCACACAACAGCAAACAGTCAGGCAGGAATTGCTTGATTGTGTTGTCAAAGCTGATATCATCATACCAGGTAGTCTGCCAGGTCGCTTCATCTGATTTGCATACATTCCATTTAACTTACATTCACTTCACAACCTGCTGGCTTTGCTGTACATACAGCTATGCAAAGAGCTGGGCGCCTGATAGGAAGTTCGCGCTAGCAATAACACAAGGACGTCACGCAGTCACTCCAATGAACTGCAGGGGCAAACAAACCAGTGGCAAAACGTCATGAAGCCACTTGGAAACAGAGAATTGCTGAAAGTTGCGCAAGCAACCAGGCATTTCCCTCAAGAGGATGACACTGACGTGTGCTCTAAGACCAATACACACAACAGCATCCTTGCCCACAATGCCCAGGCAATGGCATGATGCTCACAAGCCTCATCTGAACAATAGCTACACCACATTTCACTGATGCCTTGTCTCAGTCAGTCAGTCAGTCAGGGGTTTCAAAGTTGTTGGGGTCAGCTAGCCCATGTGACTAAATTGCAGGAGTCAGTCAGTCAGTCAGTCAGTCACACAGTCAGGGATTTTGAAGTTGTTGGGGCCAGCTAGCCCATTTGACTAGGTTGCAGGAGTCACCTCATGGCCCCGTTCGAAGAAGCGCAGGTGTGCATCCATGCTGCTGACCATGGCTTCCAGGAACTCATACCGCTTGCGGCTCTCCAGCTCAGTCATCTTGCGAGCACACTCAAAGCGTGCATCCTCTGCACCAGTCTGCGACAATACATTTTTGTGGTTTTCTACAAAGTTTTGGAGAAGTTTGAAAACAAATATACGGTAAAAATCTTGCAAAAGCATTCTGACCACCCCATCTGGGTTTCCTGAGTAACTTAAGTACTGCTGAGCACCATGAACCAACTGTTTCAAATCTGCTTAATTGTCCTTTGTGGATTCTTTGAGCAGAGTTTCTATAATAGGCATACATTGAATCAGGTTTCATGAGCAGAGCAGAGGCATGTTGCATGACTGCATGACTGCACGCAAGCAGCTGCGAGTCTTGAAGCTGCCAGCAATGGTTGCTGGCCTGTGCTGGCAGATTCAAGACACCCAGCTGGCAGCACAGCCCAGCGGCGAGTCCTCTTGCAGTCAATCAATCATGTCAAATATCCTGGCATGAATTATGAAGAGGAGGAAAGGGAGGGGGGGGGGGTTTAACAGGGGGTTTGACAGACCATATCTGGGAAGATTCACTGGGCACTAAATGCTCAAAGGCATTGGACACTAGAGTTGCCGGCCTTACTTGTGCAGAGATCATGTCGCTGTGAATCTTGTCAGCGTCATCGCCCTTGCGCCACTTGTTGATTTTAGGGTTGTACTTGTGATTCAGGTGCTTCGTCCTGGCTGCATCATACTCCGATGTCTTCCTGTCCAGACGCCGCTTGCCTTCTTTGCCGTCTATGATCAAGCCCTGATGAGCGCAAAGCCTTGCGTTGTCAGCTTTACGTAAACATGACACATTAGCAGGTGTATGCTGTTGCATGACATTGCATGGCAAGGGTTTAGTCATGTTGCAAGGTGTGCAAAAACGCCAGAAGCTGTAACATGAAAGATCTTCATGTGGGTCACCACATGGGTAGAAAAAAGAGTCATGACACAGGGCAGGAGCTATGCTTGCAGCCAGAACTAAGCAGGAGAGCGCTTGGCTCTAAGCTTTGAAACACATGTCCATACAGTGCAGAGCAGATTTGAATAGACTGCATGTTGTGGTGGCCAACACAAGGCAGCGACATGAGCTATGTCTTGTGACTCAAGTTTTGATGCCCTTCAAAGACATGACAGGCCACTGCAAGAGCAAGTGATGGTGAAGACCTTGAGCCAGTTGCGTTGCAGCCTCTCCACAAGAATGAGCTCCACTTGGGTGTGCAGCAGTTCATTGAAGCTTGCCAGCTCCCGAAACACACCCACAAACTTACTCATCATTCCCCCTCCTGTATAGGACAGATGTGCATAATGCCACAGATACCAGAGCTTCTGATTCACAATCATGACATGGTGATCAGCTCACGATTATGCTGCCCACGGCTGTACCACAAGTTGGAAACACCAAAGCATGCTGCGCAGCAATCATCTGGACAGCCCACAACAGCACCACACTTGTCAACACACCTAGCATCATGCTTTCCTCATCAGTGCCTCCACAGAACTCCTCCAGGAAGTCTGCAAATGAGGTCTGCGACTGTGACAGAACGTTGATGCCTTCCTTGTACTTCTTTGACCCTTTGACAAAGCGGTTGCACCTGTTCTCCAGTCTGTCAAGAGTGTCGTCCAACTCCGAAACCTATAAAAGCGCAAATGCTGAGACGTGGCAGAAAGCAAGCAAACTGCGTGCAATATAGCAGAAGTGGTGTGCAGGGAGGTGTATGCATCTTGTGAGAATGTTTCTGCAAAGAGTGCTTACAGTTGATCTGAACATAGGACTATCATCGACCGTTGTGAACGTTGGCCCAGTGCGCGACTGCATCTTGATGGCTCAGTAGGGCTGCCTGATTTGCGTAGGTGACAAATCGGGTCTGCCGTTTAAGCAGTTAAAGACTGCAGAGAGCTTGTGCTGTACTGACTGACTCGAATTGCCGAGAGTTGCTCCGAGGCTGCGAACCAACTTCAGTAATCTATGCAAAAGGTATGACTGCTCGCGGGACCATCTCGCTGCCTGTGCAGGCGCAATAGGGTCCTGTTGAGTAGCCGAAGGAGCCTCGCTGACCAGAGTGTGCTTTTGCTCAAGATGTCTCAGGGCTTTTGATCAGGCTGAGCAGACTGCAACTGAACGAGAGAGACGTATGGATGTGCATATCTGCTTTGCGCTACAGCGTTGCGCGATCCTCCGATTCTGAGTCAGGCAACAGACCGAGTACAATTCAGCTCCTCCTCTTCTTCATCGTGACTAGTCATGAAGGATTGTCTTTGTAAAAGTGGCACTAATAGCAACAGCTGCATACAAACGGCAAATGAAGATTGCAGCAGACGCACGAAAGCCATCTCCAAGCTCATTACAGCCTGTCAATCACAGCTGAGATAACAATACGATACGTTAATTGAATCAAGCAATGCCATTCTGACCGAGGCCAAAGAATATTCACAACCGAGAAACATCAATTTCGCAATTGTACATAACATACACCGCTCACTTGGTTGTTGCAATGCATGCTGCAAAAGTCCAAACATATGTGTGAAACATACTGACACTGATGTTGCCAACAGAGCTCAAACACAACTTCTCATCTTGATCAATTGAATGCGCATGCGTATGACATCTTGATTACCAATCCTGTCTACACTTAAGCCTTGCACATTTACGTCTGTCTGCCTGAACATGCATCAGATGACTGTTCACCATTGTCCGTACACAAGATGTCATTTCCTCCCTTTGCACAGCTGTCAGTTGTGACACTACTTGCCTAATTTGTGGCTCATTCTGAGCAAACGCTGTCAAAATATCAGCTGCAGGAGCTTCCCGCTTGCTTGCTTGGTATACATCCTGTGTTTCGATGTCGAAAACGAAATGGTCAAACACACGTGAAACCAGCAGAAGATCAAAGCGAGAGCATTTTGAAAAGATACTATGCAGGCGAGCTAACACAGCCTCAGGGTTGAGCTGCTGCAGCCTATGCAATGTGCAAAGAAACAGCAACTGATCATTGAACTCTAAACTCCACTGGGTGTCCCCGTGGTTGAAGGCGCTGAACTCCTTGACCTTGTTCCTTGGATCTTGCTTCTTATTGAAAAAATCTAAGTAGCCCTCGAAACCAAGCGAAAGTGCCTCGTATATCTTCTTGTTCAGACTGTCCATGCGCTCCTCGTGCTCATGCGCAATGTCACGCCCAGGACCAATTGGATGGTAGACTTGATATGTCCAAGCAAGACAGTGACACGGGATCCAATGGTAAAGCAATGCAGCAAGGTCATTGATGTGGCTGATCTGAGAGCGCAGCTCCTCAATGAGCTTGTGCTTTGTGTATGGATGGCGGCATCTATGAGACCGCTGACACTTTTTGTGGGGTAATGCCACTCTTTCAGTGAGACAGAGCCAATGGTGAGCACAGTGATGAACAGCCTTCATGATATTGATTCGCTGGGCAACTGCTGGCATGCCTGCACCAGTCGCTGCATGAAGATGGACAAGCGCAGGGGGGTCCAGTAAGCACAGCACCTTGTCCAGGGCGTCCCCTGGCAGGTCCTCCAGAAAACTTGGACCCTTGGTAGCTCGTAGACCTGTGACATTCATTTGCAGAAAATGACATGTATGGACAGGCAGTGCCAAGCCCAGAAAGTGCGTGACAGCCTGCTGTAGCAAAGACCTTTGCATGCTTGATTACCAAAAGACGCATCAACTTGCAGAACCACGTACAAGTAGAGTACATGGCAATGGGGTATCTAGTCTATGTGGCGACAGACTATGGAGCCAACTGCAAGCTATATGTGCTTCTTGATGCCAGAGCTAATTGACGGAGCAAGAGGATACCAGTCCAGACAGAGTCTAAATGTGGTCGAGCCGGGGGTCTGGCTCACCTCGATTGCGACCAGAGCCTGCAGTCATCATTTTTAACGGGCTGCAGCTCGTTAGCTGGAAAACAGTGCACCGGCTGTTGTAAGCCTCAAGACAGAAGCTCGATCTTCCTGTACGCAATCCCTGTACTTGAATTATGTATACTGCTCTGGTGAGCAGCAAAGTCTGTATCCTGGGATCTGCAGAAGCTGAAACGAAAGATCTGCACGATACAGCAAAGCAGTCGGGTGCAACGTCCGCCAACTAGCTGTCGCTGCAAAATGTGGTAAGCAAAAAGCTGTGGGGGCGAGAATGCCGAAGCCACACGATGCAAGCTCAAAGTGCATCGGAAGTTCGACGCTTTTAGGCCTACCGTAGTCCTTATGTGCTGGCAGTCTAAGGAAGCTAAATCTGATGTGCCAGCAAAACCCTGGGCGAATTGAAAAATTGCCGCCGAAAAATTGGCGCTCGACGCAGGCCGTGCGAAACGTCCCTCACAGTTTCGCATTGCGAAAGTTTCGCATTCCGCACTACACACATAAGCGAATTCATGCGCGGGCAGCCGAATTCGATGGAGAATTCGCGGCTTACCGGTTTTGGTCTTCATCTTTACAGCAAGACCCAGATCGAGACCTATATGTTTACAATGTTTGCGTTTGTCTAATGCAGTGTCGGAGCATGCGCGCAAAGTCTACATAATTGTTATCCCAAGCTGTCAGCGCACTGAGGCTGCACATCGCAGTCAACGCAGCTTGCATAGCACCTGTCGCTGCAGCTCTGCACCTGCGGGCAGTTGCCGTCTGTCAGCTGACAGCGGTGTTGAATCGTAGCGGTGAACCTATCAGCTAAGATAGATGGGAGACCTACTGCACAGCCTTGTCGATGAGGTCAAAAGCTTTGCAGAGCCTCTTACCAAGCTCAACAAGCGGCAGGCGGTCTCGCAGGGTGTCAATCTCGGTGCGTTCGACTCACGGCCTGCATGTCAGTGACCTAGATGTGCTGCAAACTCGATGAGCGTTATCTGGGTTCAGGCTTGATCATCACCTCTGCGTTGATGATATGGAAGACTTTGATTCTGTTGACCGGCAGCGAATCACCGGTAAGCTCTGCAGCACTCCTGTGGTCATTCATTCCATAGAGAACTAAAAGCGGTCATCAAATTGTTGCAAAGCACACTGTACTGCTTGTGCATACCAAGTCTCCAGACTTTGAGCATGTAGGTTGTTGCAGGTGGTTGTCGTTTTGAGTGGAAGCATGGAGCCTGGATTTTACCGAGGCGACATTCTTTTTCTAAATATGGGACAGCAGCCAATCAGGGTCGGGGAAGTTGTGGTATTCAATATTGATGAACGAGATATTCCAATTGTGCATAGGGTTATCAAAGTGCATGAGACGCAGCCTGGTGGAGAAGTTAGTGTTTTGACCAAGGTACATGTCCATACAGAAAGAACACCTGCACCTTTACTGCTGCAGCTGTTGCTTTCTCAGAAGCATGTGCCTGATTCTGATGATGCAAGGACAGAATCTGATCAGCGTTTGGGTTCAAATGTAGTACCTGGATTCAGCATTGTATGGTCCCAAACAAACTTGTTGGAATTCATTGTGCTGTGTGTGCATGCAGGGTGACAATAATCATGGAGATGATCGGGCATTATATGCAAGAGGCCAAATGTGGCTCAATCAGAAACACATAATGGGCAGAGTCGTAGGGTGAGTTAGCTTTGCATCATGTTGCAAGAATGGTCTTGGGCTGCAAGTTCACTTGGCACTCTGGTTACTGCACCTGTGTGGGACCTGAATAGTGTTCTGTGCTTGTTGCAGGTTTTTGCCCTATGTGGGACAGGTGACCATAATAATGAATGACTACCCCTACTTGAAGTATGCGTTGATAGGAATACTAGCCCTGTTTGTAATCATGAGTAAAGAGTGAAATTTGCTGAAGACTTGAACACAGTTCTCTCTTGATGAGGGCTGACCTACCAGGTGTACATGATCGACTTGATGAAGGGACCCCACTGGAGTTAGCCAGCAGCCAATCATACATCCTGATACATGAGTCATGACTATGATCCAAAGCAATGGCTTTCCCTTTTGCTATGTTGCCGAATGGTGTGCCTTGCTCCCCTTTCACTTGGCCATGCCAGGCTGGAATTCAGATTCCAGACTGGAATACGCACTGACAACGAAATGCTCAATATCACAGCCGGGCGCAAGAATACACGTCACGCCTTGCACATATATTACACGACATGCCCCATTTACTATAGTCATCAAACTAGGACCGGCTGGTATGACCGTGGCTTGCAGCACAGTCAGTGAATCTAGCTTGAATGCCACCAGGGTTTGCTGTAACCACAGCCTGGTGATAACCATTCTCACTGAGTCAACTGTCTGAGTGTACCCTGACAAGCAAAAATGCACATGCAACATGACTCGGTCAAAAAGCAAAACAGGCTTCACCTATAATGTATAAATCCTGCCCCAAATTCTCTGCGGAAGGACCTTGAGTGCATGAGTACATCGAAATGCACATAATGCTTTTATTTGACCAGACATATGCGAACAGGGCTTAACAAAACACAGCGGCTGCCCCTTACCAAGCCTCAAAGGCAACCTACAATGTTCAGTTTGCCAGTGAAAAATCTGGTGCATCATCAAAACCAGGCATCAGATGTGGTGCCATTGGAAAACCATGCACCCCTGGCGGCTGCCAATCACCTGGACCAGGGGGAATCATGTGGGATGGGAACCCATTTCCCATGCCTGGATGAGGACCTTGCATCATGCCATGGAAGGGCCCCATCATACCAGTAGGTCGAAAACCCACATGCCCTAATGGCTGACCCAGCTGCACATCAGAAACAGGCACCTGAGGAGCAAAAGGCAGAGGGGCACTCAGCATGGGAGAAGTGGACATCCCATACCCTCCACTCATTCTAGAAGGCCTGACATTGCCAGGCTGAAACGGTGAGCCAGAATTGCGCCTGCTTAACCCCTGGGGTGAGCCTAACCTTTGACTATGACTGTGACTGCGAGAGGATGCATGCAATGGCCCAGAGCTGGCAGGTGAGTTCTTGCCAGAGCCTCTAGAGCTGCGTGATGTGGGTGAACTTGTCCTAGAGGTCTTCTGACCTTTGCCATGCTTCCCTGCACCTGACCCAGAAACAGACACTCGTTCCCGGGCTTGCTTTTGTACTACTGGCCTAGAAACTGTCAATACCCGGCCTTGCCTGTGCTTGCCTGCAGCCTTTACAGGGTGCCCAGAGCCCTCACCCTTGCCACTGCTAGGCTCATACTTGCCACTGCTAGGCTCATATTTGCCACTGATAGGCTCATACTTGTTGACATGCACGCCAGGCACAACATAGCCTTCAAACTCGACAGCACCCTTCGCAGTTGTCACAGCAGTTCTTTGCCTTTTGGCATCTCCCATGTTTGAAGCTGCGGCAGTGCTGTTACGCTTGAGCAATCCCTTTGAGCCGGGACTGCCAGCCTTCAAACCCTCTGCAAGCTCATCACGGTGTGTATCAGACTTGTGCAATGTGGTTTTGCCCCTGATATCACCATCGGCCTTGTCTTTCAGCAACGCCCCAGAGGCTTTGCCAATCGCAGTGCTGGTGTTCCCTGATGCAACCACTTGCTTGCTGACAGCCTCAACAGCTCTTGCAGGGGCAGCTGCTGCAGCAGGTACCGCAGCAGGTGCAGCAGCAGGTGCGGCAGCAGGTGCAGCAGCAGGTGCGGCAGCAGATGCAGCAGCAGGTGTGCCAGCATCTGACCTGACTGTCGCTGGCTGGCTGTTACTACCAGCAGCCGCCTGCTTTGCTGCTGGTGTAAAGGCAGGTGCAGGCACTGTTGCAGCTGCATAAATCACTGCTGCTGGTGCTGATGCTCTTGATGATGCAGGTGGCACTGGCACCCCTTGTGTCGCTACTGCTACTGAGGCGGTTGATGATGGAAGCACTGCTGGTGCTGCTGCTGCTGGTGTTGTTGCATCTGTGAGCACTGCGGCCGCCACTGGTTTCGATGCAGCAGCTGATCTGCCTTGTGATGCTGGCAGGGATGCATCTGTGAGCACTGCGGCTGCATCTGGTTTTGTTGCAGCAGCTGATCTCCCTTGTGATGCTGGCAGGGATGCCTGTACTGAGTCTGCCACTGCCACTGAGCCAGCTGCTGGTGGTGAAGCCACTGCTGGTGCTGGACTTGCTGGTGGCCAGGTTGATTCCCTTGCCGCTGGTGTAAGCGACAGTGTAGCTGGAGGCCCCGTTGTTGACGGGAAGCGTGCAGCTGGTGACGTTGACAGAGTAGCTGGTGACTGTGACAGTGTAGCTGGTGACCACATTGGCCACGTTGGTGAAGGGAAGCGTGCAGCTGCTGGCACTGCTCCTGCTGCTGCTGGTAGTGGAGTTGCAGCTGGCAGCAACCTTGCTGTTGGCAATGGTGTTGCTGCTGGCACGGATGCTAACACTGGTACCACTACTGCTGGAGGCTCTGCAGAATACAGAGGCAGTGGGCTAGTTGCACCAGGAACGCCTGTGGTTGACTGCTGACGCCTGGTTTCGACCACCTTCACAGCAGCGGTGGCAATGGCAGCGGCAAGCTGCTGTGTGATACAGCCTGTCAAGCCTTGCAGAGACAGGCTGGGATCTGACACCACCGCTTCTGTCTGTGCAACAAAGGCTTCGAAGAGGGGGCCCACCGCTGCTACCAGCGCAGCTGTGGTGTCTGACAGTGGCCGCTGGGGGTGGCCACTGCTGAGGGCAGCGGTGGGCACAACAGTCAATGCTCCTGATGCTGCCTGAGGTGTGCTGGTATGCTGTAGTGATGGGATCTGGGGATGTGGTACAGGAGAAGCTGCTGCTGCAGCTGCTGATGCAGCTGGTGTCACATTGACTGGCGGTGACAGATACACTGCCATGGCGGACTGCAGGGGTGCAGGGGTGGCTACGGGGTTCTGGGGGGCTGGGGCTGAGGATACAGGTAGCTGTGTAGGTGTGATGCGCCGAGGCTTGACAGCAGGCTTCTGTTGGGCAGACATTGCCACAGCTGTGGCTGGAGGCGGTGTTGTCTGCTTGACAGGCACACCCGCGGCTGTGGGCAGCTGTGGTGATGCTGGCTGTGGTGACACTGGCTGTGGTGAGGGTGGTGGCGGCAGCTGCGGCAGGGCAGGGGGAAGGCTGGTGCTTTGGGAGGGCCGTACCTGGGCCTGCCCTGCCAGCCTGCATACAAACATACATGACGTCTGTCTTTCTGCGCCCAAGACAGCTTTCAAGGCCGTCCAGTAACCCTGGCTGACGTAAATTGGCACATCATTGAATCATTGTAATCATCCCACGCCTTGTGAGAGGGGGGAGAGGGGGTTGCAATGCATGCTGAGCATGCAATTGCTAGTCTATGCGACTTAACAGAACTCGATCTTGCTCAACAGCATTTCTCCAAAGCAGTGACACTCCTCTAAGCAGACAGACAGGCAATGAAGGACTCAGCGCTGCAGCACCAAGAACTGGGCACAGCATCAAGTGCATGCGGTCAAGACAAGTGGTCACCTGGGTACAGCGGGGGCTTGGGGGCGTCGCCCTTGGGGCGCTTGACAGCAAGATAGCCCTTGTCAGTAAGCTGCTGCAGGCGCATCACACAGCCCTTGGTCAGGGCATTGGGACCGGTGCCCTTGGTCTTGCGCCCTACAGCATTGGCCAGCTCCAATGTAGCCTTGTGTTCGCGCCTGTACTTCTCCCCGCCTTTCTTGTTGCTCGCCTTGGTCAGCTCATTTAGCTCAAGGATGAAGTACACCTGCAGTACCCAGCAGTTGACTGCACCTCAAACAAAACTGCTGACTTTGCTGTGAATGAGCTGTGCATTTTGAACCTGCGCCTGAAGATGTGTCTATTTCAGTCTTGAGGAAGCACAAGAATGCATGCAGGACAATGGTATGACTGTTGCTGGGCGCAGCGGCTGGGCTGGGGGAGACTTGATTTTTTGAAGATATAAAACTGGACTACTTTACCTTTTTAGATAAAAACCAAAACCAAAAATGGAGAAATGGTGTTTTGTTGACCTGAACCACCTAATGCTACAATCTTGAACAAACAGCAGGATGTTGCAATGAAGATTGTTGAGGCAGAGCTGACCAAACTGTATTGCACAGTGAGGCTGACATCAGCATCAGCGCCAGCGTAAATAAATTATTTATGTCATTGGCTACTTATTTAATTGATTATTTATCTAATTTATTTGATTAGTTATCTATCTAAACAATTAGTGAAAATCAAATGTGTATGCTGTGCCTAAAGGAGAGCGTAGCTGCATCCTCCTTCAAACCCTACATTCCAGTGCTCACAAGATAAAACATTGATACTACAGGAATGCATGCAAGCTGCGGGTAACAGATTCAGAACAAAAAGAACAAAAAGAGAAGTCTTGTTCCAGGGCAGAGAAGAGGCAAACATCAGCTTCCAAGACTGAGCAATTACGTCGAAAAGAAAAGACTATGCCTTTCAGCATCAATTCAATGAAAAGCCAAGTGTTATACTAGGCTGCCCAAGGAGAAATGAAATACAGAAAGCAGCACAAAGCAAGAAGACAACAGTCAGAGAAAACGATCACAAAGATCAAAGGGAAACAAAGTATAGGCAGGCAATGCCTGCAAAAACTACCGTGATATAATGATCTACTGTGGTATAACTCTGGGCTTCTCATTTAAACTGACGCCAAAAGGCATGGTGGTTTTTCCCCCCCCTCTCTTTTCTTTTCTTTTCTTTTCTTTTCTTTTCTTTTCTTTTCTTTTCTTTTCTTTTCTTTTCTTTTCTTTTCTTTTCTTTTCTTTTCTTTTCGTCCAACATCCACTGTGACTCACCAGCATGTCGCCGTGCAGTGTGAGGATGCCTGCCTCAGGTCCTTTTGAAAGCTCAGTGAGGTGGAACCTCTCATGGAAGCGCTCCGGGTGCTCGGACTGAAATGTACGTACGCCAAACAAGGCAGCAATGGAATGTGCCTGCAACACAGAACCACTGAACCACTCTGTCATATGTTGTGTGAGAGCATGTACAAGTCAGCCCATAAGCTGGTGTCAAATTCTTACCTACTCATCATGTTGACAAGTACTTCTCTTGCCCATTTTCTCGGGAGGGAGGTATGTTGACTAATACTGCAGCTGAAGTGTGTCAGCATGGTGAATGTGCAGGACTCATTTGCTGCTTGGTGTAAAGGTCCATGATGTACACATCCTCAGGCTGTTTTTGCTGTTTGCAGAAAGGCATGCACTGCAGTAGAGCTTATCAGAATCCTAAAACATCTCCACAATGTAGAAACGTGTGTTTACTGTCCCCAGGCGTTTCTGACTTTAGATTTCTAGTGCAGGAATGACGTTTCTGAGTTACAACAGACCTTTTGGGATTGAGATGAGCTACTGCTGGTGCCAATGCGTACCTGTTGCTGGTGAACATATGAGTTGTGCAGGTCCCCCAGGAAAATCTCCAGCTTGTGCTGCTTCCCAATAGCAAAGTACCCAATGGCGTTGCAGACGTCCAGCAAGTTGAACTTGTACTGCTTGTGCAGCACCAGAGACTTGACATCACGCAGCTTTGGGGACACAGCGGCGGCACCAACCCGTGGGATGGGACTGTCCCCATGGACTCTGCGCATCAAGGCCAGCTCTTTACTGACAGGGATCCCGTCATCTGAGTGGAGCCGCTTGGGGTATGGGTCGTCGTCAAGGGTTTCCTGAGCAGTCTTGGGAGGCGTAAGGGATGCTGGTGATTCCTTGGTGGGCCGGAAAGAGAAGGGAGTCTGCCTGGTGCCATCTGTTTGGGAGGCAGCCACAGGTTCAGACTGTGTAAGCTGTGTCTGCTCCCTGTTCCTTTTCTTGCTGGATTTACTGCCCTGCGGCTTGGCCGCAGCGTGGGTAGCCTGCAGGGCAGGGCTGAACAGAGAGGGGCTGGCGGGAATGCTGGTGAAGCCCTCTGCTTGGCCTGGCTCTGGGGTGAAATTTGGTGGCAACTGCGACAGAGGTGGTGTTGGGGAGGGGGTGATGTGGGGCAGCCCAGTCCCTGAAAGCCCTGCTCCTAAAGGCAGGCTTGCAGGGCGCTCTGACCCAAGCCATAGGGCTGTACTGCCAGGGCCGTTTGTCACAGCCCTGGTAGCACTTGTCTGATGAGGCATGGGAGGAGTCAGAGTGAAGCTGCCATCAGGCATGCTGCTGCTGCTGCCTTGAAGCAATGCACGGGGTGCATGTGCGCTGAGGAACGCAGCCAAGCTACTTGGGATTGGAGGAGTCCCAGCAGTAGTCCCTGGGGGACTGACGGGGACAGGTGCTGTCCCTAGACTGGCTGCCACGCTGACTGCTGTGCTTGACACTGGCTTGACAACTGCAGCAGTGTTGGATGCTGGTGGAGCTTGAGGGTTCAAAGACTGAGTAGTGGCCACAGGTCTGGAAGCAACTGAAGCTGGCACCTGAGGGACGCTGCTTTGCAGAAGAACTTTGGTGTCAGGGAAAAAGAATTTTGGTACTGCAAAAGCAGCAGCAGGAGTTGATGCGGTGGCGGTGCTGGTGCTGAAGATGGGTCTAAATCCTGGAGAAGACCAGGCAGCCAGGGCAGCTGGCAGTGTGGAGGAAAACCCACCTGCTGTGTCAGATGCAGAGGCAGCTGCAGGTGCAGCCATGGCCAGTGGAGCTGCAGCAGAGACTGTGGGGGGGGCAGCTGTGGGGGCAGATGTGACAGCAGCCATTGCGGAGGTTGAGGCAGCACCAGGCAGTGGAGGAGCCTTGGTGCCAGTAGCTTCAGGTGCATCTACTATGGCTACAGCAGCAGGAAAAGCCCCCGTAGCAGCAGCTGTCATGGCAGGAGCAGCAGAGATTGTGATTGCAGGCATAGCAGCAGCTGAGTCAACATCTGCAGGAGCAGCAGCAGCGCTATCTGCAGGGGCCATTGCAGCGGCAGCAGCCTTGCGCGCAGCTCTGACTGCAGCCACAATGTCTGCTGCTGCTTTGGCCTTGGCTGCTTGCACAGCTCCTGACTGCAGAGCCTCAGGCTGAGCTGTGGCTGCAACTCTTGCTGATGCAAGTGACACTGGCTGAGGTGTTTTAGCAGGGTCAGGCTGTGGTAAGGCTGCTGCTGGTGGGTCAGGGGTCTGTGCTGCCCCTGGATCCCTGGTCTGTGCAGGCAGTGAGCTACTGTCTTGTATGAGCAGTGAGTCTGTGGCTTCTGCTGCCTGTAACTGCTTGCCCTGTGCTGCTGATGGCGTTGACGCATTGGCCTGTGCTGAGCCACCACTCCCTGCTTTTAGTGCAGCACTGAATTGTGCTGCTGAGCGTGAGGCATTAGCCAGCACTGCAGGTGGCACACTGCCCACTGCTGCTTGTGAGTCCTCTGACTGTGCTGCTATTGGGTCAGTGGCTGCTGCTGCTGACAAGTCACTGACATGAGATGGCTCACTTGAAGGTGCTGCATGGGATACAGGTTTGTGAGCAGCCCCCATAGAGTTGTCAGATGACATGGCAGGTTGTGGCCGGGCCTCAAGAGGCAGGATTGACTTGAAGGCGTCCACAATGGCAGTCTGCATATCCCACTGTGCAGTCTGCTGTGCTGCGGTTGCAGGACCTACAACATACGCAATGATAAGTTGCTGTCTTGTTTCATATCATATCGCACAATATAAATCTACGGTCTCATTGTCTATCACAGTGATGGTGACAAAGGCACAGAGCAGGTCAGCATAATACTGCTGCATCAGGCAGATTGCCCAGCCTTGACATGCTTTAGAAGTATGTAAGGGCCACATGCCAGATGATGTGCAAAAGACATCACACTAGAGTGTAGGTCATGCATGTTAGCTTACCTACACACTAGAGTAGGTAAGCTAACATGACATCTGGTGAATGCATGACCTCATGAGCAAGCAGATTTCGCAGAGGTAATACAGCTGTGTACTGTAAATGCATCAGTATCATGCAACACATATTGTCAAGTCCAGTGTTGCCAGAAGATCACCTGTGCCTTCAGAAGGGCTTGAGATGTGTCCAGCAGCGTTGCCATCTGCTGCGTCCTTGTCCAAGTAGCGCTGAGCATTATCAGCAGCAGCTTGCAGCAAGCCAATCTGCTCTGCTGACAAAGACAGCTGCAAGGGTCCTGCTTGCACTGACAAGTCTGCCTCGACTGAATGATCCTGGCTGGCAATCTGTTCTGCCCTGCCTTGCGGCCGCTGCTGCTGTAGTTGAGATAAAGCCTGAGGGACAGGACCGGTGAAGGGTGCAGATGCCAGCTGACTGGCTGGTGATACCAGCTTCTGCTGCTGCTGATGGGTGTCAGCATGTGATGTGTCCAGTTGCTGAGGCTGCTGTTGGCCTGCTGGTACAGCATCAGAAGTTGAGGCAGGAGCTGCCTGCCTGGCCAGTGACACCGTACTCTGCAGGTTTGGCTGTGTCGAAAGCTCCTGTGGAAATAGGATTTCCAGAGCATGCTTGGTATGCTGCTGAGCAGCAGTAGCGCCTGATTCTGTTGCTAAAGATGCATCTGGTGCTTGTGACTGAACTTGCGGAGTGTCAGGTGTAGACAAATCATCTGCAGTTTGTTGAACTGGAATGTGCCCTGCCAAGGGGGCAGCTGACGTGGGCAAGGTTTGGGATACTGACAAGGCCTTGTCTGCAAAGGCGTGCTCGTGTAGCACGTCAGCCTGGCTTGGAAGGGAAGGACATGGTAACTGCAGCTGCAAGGGTTCTCATTTTGAGATTCATGCATGCTCTGTTGTTGAGCAGCACCAGGCAAGTATTTTGCTGCAAGCACAGAGACATGATGAAACATCCGGATGCCTGTGTTATGATGAAATCACCTCTAAGAGCAATGGTGACACTTGATTGAGGTGAGGCAAACGCTGACGGTGCAAGCTGGGCCCCTGAAACACAAACCAGTATCACTGTCTGATGACAACGCAGCATTGACTGCAGCATGTCTTACAGGTGAATCAGAGCACAAAGTACCTTCAAAGCATGCACTGCACGCACGTAGGCTTGAGCTGTCCGGCTGTGGACCTCGTCCTCTTCGCTGTCATGGGAGAGGTGAAAGCCCGACTGTTCCAACCACGACTCATCATCCGAACTAACCAAATGAGCGCCTTGCAAGTTCCTCCAGGCAGTCTGCGCCTGCGCCTGCGCCATTGCTGCCTGCTCTGAGAGTGCTCTCGGGCAGGTGCGGGACTCGCTAGCAAACTTATGAAGGGCGTCTCCAAGGGCAGGTGTCAACAGCCCCAAACCAGGCAAGTGTAATTGTGGTCCTGTTTGTGACCAGGCCACCAGGTCACCGCGACTTGCAGGCACTCAAGAGTCAATGGCGCGGCGATAGTGAAGCCGTCTGGCTGCAGTGCGCGGCACATGTGACCAGACCCTTCCGCAACATGAGCAGGCTTGTGAACGCGATAAAACTGGCAGACAGACCGATCAGAGGCGCTGCGCTGGTACCAATATATTAATACCCTCTTGATGGTCATACACGTAATCTACGCGGCAGGCTTTGTGTGTTTTTGGGGAGAGAACGTGGTGGCTTTTATAGAAACAAGCTGAATTTCTTTGGAGGAAAAGTAGGACAAGGTGAAGACCCAATGCACGCCCTGATTCGAGAAGTAGCCGAAGAGCTATGCATCAAGGTGACACCTGAAATTGTGGATGGTTGCTTGGTGGATACTCAGCTGCTACCTCGGCGCACCTGGCTGGGCAGTGAGCACTTTACCTTGATAGTTTTTGTTCATATCACTGGAATCAGGCGCAAGGTCTGGTCAGACATTCAGGATGAACGACGAAAACAAAATGCCCCATATTGTCTGCGTGAAATGAGTGAAGTGAATCATGTCCCTTTGGAAGATGTGCTGACAAGGCGAGATGTGTCTCTTTATGTCCAAGAAAATGTTTCTCATATTCAGAATGCAGTGCGCCTTTTGAGTGCCTGTAATTCAGTCGCATTCAAGTCGTTGCAGACTGTTTTGTGGCCAGGCCAATGAAGGTTGTCAGACTGAGGGACCTTCTGGTATGCTTGCCACCCAAATAGGACCCCTTGAGAGGAAACAATGGCATGGATTGCAGCCGTTGAAATAGGGAGACTCTTCGGACGTTGACAATATACTATAGGCCGCCTAGTGGGGAAAATCACGTGTGCAATGAATGAAAGAATCATAATGATTGAACGAGTGGAAATGTTGGTCAATCAGCTGAGAAGCCAATTGGCAATGCTCCTGAGTGCCTGGCCATGTATAGCCCAATTGATCATGCATGATCATATGATGTGCTTGACCTGAAGCTCAAGCATATGTGCAGGAGCGTTAGTATCAGTGACAGGATGAATAACATTGACAGGTAAACTAGGCAAGTAAACGACAATGTGTAGAGCATGCAGGTCGGAACATGCAATAGCACGGGTCCATAAAAGTGCACACGTGGCCAATGTCATTGCAACAAAGCATGTCAACCTTTTGAGCACACCAGTGCTGACCCGATGCTGGCTAAGCCCAACCGCTGACATGGCTCACAAGAGACAGGCTTGTGTTGTTGCAGTTCAAGGGCTTGTTTTAGCCCAATTCCCATGTAACGGGCTAGCACACCAGTACTGGCAACAAGCTATGTCCAAAGCACAATATGACTGTGCCAAGCAAACAAATCTGACAAGTGATACGTGTGCTGGAGTCATGTCGCAGCGCAAAACAATGACCGCCAAAATAGCTCAACAGCCTGCCGATGGAGCATTGTTGCCGATGTCTTGGCTGTTGCAGTTTTCCAGCAGTTTCAAGCAATCAGAATTCCTGCTTCCATGGTCATACAAAGCATCTCTCCAAAAGGTACTGAGCTGAGATATACTTGCCAACTAATGATGTGTAGTGAGGGACGATGCACAATCTTCCTGATCGAAAACTGTTTGCCGCAGGATAACGAGCCCTCAGTCGCATCTTTTGTTTATTTTGCATATATCACATTCCTGCTTACATGTATATTCAAGAAAGGCGCAGAGTATTTCTAGGATGAACATGAATGCAAAACACTGCAACAGACTCTTGCACTGGGCTTTCCTGCGGCTGCTCAGCAATATGCAAAATCGAGCATGCAAGATCTGATCTAGTGACAATTTGAGGTGACGACCGACACGTTGTGGTAGATGGGTGGGGCAGTGCAGCAGAGCAGGGTGCTATCAACGCACATCGTTGTTGACAGGACCATCAATTGACAAGACCTTGAAAAGAGCTTGCGTTAACGAGACCACTAGCATGCATAAGCCACGCGTTGACTTTTTAAGCCTGGCAGTCAAACCATTGTGGGGCGACCGTGGCGACGAGCTGCGACCGTGTCGACGAGCTGCGACCGTGTCGACGAGCTGCTAGCAGCGTGCGACGTCTGCCTGTCCCTGTCGCAAGCTTAAAACTCGCAGATTGCGTGTTGCTCTCAGGCGCTGGCTGCTTTCAGTTGTTTTGAGCCCTACGTGCAGGGCTGCATAGACCGCCGCTGACTAACGAGTCCTGACGTCGCGTGTGGCAAAGACATTCAAGCAGCCCATTTGCGGTCGACAGACACTGACGCTTGCGCGATGGGAGTTCCGGGGTTCAACACCTGGTTTGCAAGAAACAACAGACATGCCTATGTTTCGTACTTCAATATGAGCTGGGATCACGTATACATCGACATGGCCAGCGTTCTGCATGGCGCGATGAAGTCAGGTGTGTGCTCGCATGGACGGCAACTTCTGTCAAGGCACTTGTATATCCATGTCTGTCTGTGTGTGCGCAGCACGCAACCTTCCCCACTTTCACAAGATACTTTTTGCTCGTTTGGACTCCATCATGGCTTTAGCCACTCCTCAGAAGAGTGTCATGTTTGCGCTCGATGGACCAGCACCCTTGGCAAAGCTTCTAACACAGAGGTATTGTTGTGCGCGACACCATCCCTATTGTCTGTGTTTTCATTTTCAGTAATGGCATACAAGGCTGGATGCACCACCCAGCGCATGAGTGCAGATGGTCCTTGGCCCTCATTGACTATCGAAAGAAAAGCAGAAAGATGCTGCAGGGCGTGCGTGATTTATTTGTACTACCTAGAGTTGCATTGCAAAGTTACCCTGCAAACTTATACTGCAGAGTCACATTGCAGAATTATACTGCAAAGCTACACTGCAAAGCTACACTGCATTGCTGCACTGCAAAGTTATACTGCTTTGTAGTTACCTGGGGTTGTACTGGAGTCACTGCTGCATTGCATTTGCCTTGCATCATGCCGACATGTCAGATGATGCTCAGTATGCTTGAAAAAACAGTACAGTCTGCATGTCAGCATGTCAGCATGTCATCCTGTTGCTGCTCATCTTCACCCATTGCTGCTCATCTTGCTTCACCTGTTGCTTCTCATCTTCACCCGTTGCTTCGCACCTTCACCTGTTGCTTCTCATCTTCACCCGTTGCTTCACTCGTTGCTGCTCATCTTCAGGAGACGAAGAGCCAGAGAAGGTATCAAATCTCTGAATGCTTCTGAACCTCAAGCATCTCCTTCACACATGACCTTCATCCAGCCATTGACTGATGCTGAGTCAACAGCTTCTGCTAAAGCTTCCTCATCCTATGCAACCCCTTCCAATGGGTCCCCCCCAAGGTCCAAACCTCAGAAAGGTTTTGCTGCTAAGACTCGAGGCTTATCCACCATGGGGCTCACACCCGGCACTCCTTTGATGGCTGAGATTGAGCGCAGCCTGGAGTTCTACATCTGTCAGCGGCTGCAGAAGTGGCGGCATCTGCAATTCGAGCTGTCTGGAGCGAGAGTACAAGTAATAATTCTATGCTCTGCCCTTTTCAACTTGTCATATGGCTGCGCCCTCGCCCTCGCCCATGCATGCATTCCAGGACCTATCATCTTGCATGCTATACTACACCTGTCCTTGAATGTTTGCATCACTGCATAGACATAATGACTTTTGGTTGGCACTCTGTTGCCACCACATATGGTTGGATGCTGAGCAATTTATAGCCTGATTGGTGGGCAGCTGCAGCAGCAGCGCATTGCTGAATTGCATTGTGCAAGCAGGAGTGTGATCCTAAATTGACTTGAATTGTCGCGTAACGTGCATTACGTCCCCCTGAAATGTGGATGCATCCCCTGACATGTTGATGCATCCCCGTGCAGGGAGAGGGAGAGACCAAAATCATGAAGAGGATCAATGACAGCACAGCACACTCCCAAGGCAGTCACGTCATTGTCGGCAATGACTCCGACATCATCTTGATGTCTTTGATGTGTCCTGTCAGCAAGCTGTACATCTTGTCACAGCAGACCAAGGGCAGATCCACCAAGTTTGAGTGCATCTCAATGGACGCGCTGAACATGCTGCAGAGCTCAGACATGCTGAACGCGGCAGCTACACCGGTGAGCTACGCTGCGCTGTGCTGTGCTGTGCTGTGCTGTGCTGTGCTGTGCTGTGCTGTGCTGTGCTGTGCTGTGCTGTGCTGTGCTGTGCTGTGCTGTGCTGTGCATGTTCACCCCAGTTGTGCTGTTTAGCTGGGCTGGGCAAAGCACTGTGTCATGCATGACCGGTTGGGTAAAGTGCCATTGGTCACTTGAAACCCTTGGGCAAACAGCTGATTATCTGCCAGCAGTGACGCTGTGCTTTTGTGTCTGCCTGTGGTGCAAGCTGCACGGGTAGAACAGAATCCCTGACCAACCTAAAATTGAAGGTCCTGAATGACGTTATTAGCAAGGGCAATGATTGCCTGCTAACAGCAACTCAGTGCTTGACTGTGTGTAATGCAACCTGCAGGGCAAAACAGCTTCCGTGACCGGCCTGAACATGGACTTGGTGCTGATTGCAATGATTGTGAAGGGCAATGATTACCTGCCAGCTGTAATTCAGTGCTTGACAGTGTGTAATGCAAACTGCAGGGCAAAACAGCTTCCGTGACCGGCCTGAACATGGACTTGGTGCTGATTGCAATGATAGTCAAGAGCAATATTTACCTGCTAGCAATGCTTGACTGGGTGTAATGCATATTGCAGGGCAAAACAGCGTCCATGACCGGCCTGAACATGGATTTGGTGTTGATTGCAATGATTGTGAAGGGCAATGATTACCTGCCAGCTGTAATTCAGTGCTTGACAGTGTGTAATGCAAACTGCAGGGCAAAACAGCTTCCGTGAGCG
>JAABUS010001711.1_pt1 | contig 45970 bp, 56 predicted proteins | sample 5560161 | NCBI WGS metagenome assembly JAABUS01 (sample SAMN10711885, study PRJNA513376) | rock metagenome | isolation source: Antarctica rocks | place: Antarctica: Victoria Land, Trio Nunatak nord | collected 2016-01-04 | reverse complement strand
CCCATGTGGCCCATATATGCGCCCATATATGCCCCATTGCTGCTCCCATGTGGCCCATATATGCCCCCATATATGGCCATGTATGCGCGCATGCATGCCCCATTGCTGCTCCCATGTGACCCATGTGTGCCCCCATATATGGCCATATATGCGCGCATGCATGCCCCATTGCTGCTCCCATATATGGCCCATGTATGCGCGCATACATGCCCCATTTGCTGCTCCCATGTGGCCCATATATGCCCCCATATATGGCCCATGTATGAGCCCATTACTGCTTCAAAATATGGCCCATTCTTGCCTGCATATCGCCTATTGCTCCGCGTATGCATGGGCTATTACTGCGCTAGTCCAAATTAGGTATAAGGCTTGGCGTTTTAACCGCTTTCCTAATTGTCCTAATCTTTGTACCACTTAATGGAGCATATATGCGCGTATATATAGGCCATATATGGGGGCAGCAATGGGGCATGCGCGCATACATGGGCCATATGGGAGCAGCAATGGGGCATGCATGCGCGCATACATGGCCATATATGGGGCCACATGGGAGCAGCAATGGGGCATGTATGCGCGCATACATGGGCCATATATGGGGGCATACATGGGCCACATGGGAGCAGTAATGGGGCATGCATGCGCGCATACATGGGCCATATATGGGGGTATACATGGGCCACATGGGAGCAGCAATGGGGCATGCATGCGCGCATACATGGGCCATATGGGAGCAGCAATGGGGCATGCATGCGCGCATACATGGGCCATATATGGGGGCAGCAATGGGGCATGCATGCGCGCATATATGGCCATATATGGGGCCACATGGGAGCAGCAATGGGGCATGTATGCGCGCATACATGGGCCATATATGGGGGCAGCAATGGGGCATGCATGCGCGCATATATGGCCATATATGGGGCCACATGGGAGCAGCAATAGGGCAGCCCTATAGGGAGAGCAGGGAGGAAGGGAACAGTAGGTAATCCCTTCCCTTCCCTAGTAATCCCTGCCCCTTCCCTTCCGCTCCCTTCCCTGTTAAAAAAGAAGGGAGCGGGGGTTATTCCCTTCCCTTCCCTTCCCTATTCCGTAGCGTATATATATCTAGGTATATAATTAAGATTCTTAAATTTTATAGTAGTAATAGATACCGAGAGGGTAAAGAGGAAAGAGAGTAGAGTAATATTTAACCCTATATAATAAATAATTATTAACGATAATATATAAATAGGAAAATAGGAATTAGGCCTAGAAATAAAACTAGTAATAAATATTATAATAATAATAATATAGATAACGCTAAATTAAGCGAAAATAGTATAGATAATAAAGTAAATAAGAATAAAAAGTATTTATAAGAGAATAAATAGTAGAATAAATATTTAATAGAATATATATAATATTTACTAATAATTTACTAGTAAATACTATACCCAAACTACTAAGTAAATTAAGACTTTTAATATTTATCTCTATATAATTTATATTATAAATTATATAAATTATAATTCCGCGCTAATTTAAAATAATATTTTATATATATATAATTTTCGATAATTGACGTAAAATAAAATCTAAATTATATTAATATAGTTATAATATTTTATATAATTTAAGCGAGTTACTCGACGTTAATAGTAAATAATTATAAATATAAGATCTTAAATTCGAAACTACTATTTATAACCGAGCGCAGAGACTGCTTAATATCACGGACGAACTCTGGTAAACAGTCCTACCTTAGCCTTGATGTGACTTCTGCTAGGCATACTATCTCGCCGGAAGAGGAGGAGCGATTCGAACCCTCCACGCCCGAGCCTTCACTTGAATCTAGTCCTTGGAAACAGCAGATTTGAGAGCGGAAGTATTAGTATACTTTTCTCATTGTATACTGGATGCAAATTTACCACACGCATAGTCAACAAAGTGGCAGGACAATTGTCACAACCCGGAATACAGCTCATGGTCCGCTGTCTATCTAATGACGCAGCCAAGTCACAGAACTTTACTCGCGCTTCTCACAACGTCTTTCGCGCATCTATCCTGAAGCGACTCTTTACCACGCAAGACCCGTCCAAATCACTAGCAGTCAAAAGACCCGCAAAGATAGCGCGTTAAAGCGCGACGGAATGTCAAGTATGGAGTGGATTTTATATCCCACCTTGGAGCTGTTTTCATCACGAGAGCTTTACTGGATTTTTACTGTGTACATATTCTGTTCTGAACATCAATTATGTGGCCAGCATCGCTTTATTCCTTTCTCACACCAACCTTCTTCTTCGCCCTCGTACCATCTCTTCTCTCCGCACTCCCCTCAACCCCTCAACCCTCTCTCCTCCTCCCAAACCTCGCCACATCAAACAAACCCATCCCCATCCCCCTCATCCTCAACCTCACCCTCCCCTCCGCCTACGAAGCAATCGACTGCTTCAACGCCACTACCGAGCTCGCCTACCCTCTCGACCCCGACGACTGCGAACACGCCATCGAAATCCTCTTCCACGACCCCTCAGGCGTCATGACCAAGCAGAACTTCTCGTATCACTCCGAAGCAGGCGGTTTCGGCACCCCCGCCGACTGGCACGATGGGCGCTGCCAGATCCTTCTTACGTCCGGGTTGCAGCATGCGGTTGATGAATTTCGGCTTGTGGATGTCATTGTGGCTGCGCAGGCGATTATCAAGGAGTGAGTGAGATTTCTCTGCGATGAGATGCCTGAGATTAGATGGGTTTGAGGGTATGGAGATAGTGTGTGGGATTGCTATGTCCTGGATACGATTGGCTGATGGTTGGGCTAAGAGTCTGACTAGAGTAGTCGCTGACTGGAGAAATGTAGATGTGTGCCGAAGAGTAAAACGAGTCGGGGAGGTGTGACTTTCGTGGGGAATATGAAAGGATTCTTTGTCGCTGTCAATGGACCTGAGCCTGCCACATCTGGAGCTGGGAATAGGTTGAGTGGGGACAGCTTCAGGAATGGGACAGGAGCGTGGTGGGAGGCGATTGAAGGGGAAATGGATTCGATGAGGACGAGCTCGTGAGATGTTGATAGAATGTGCGTATGAACTAGATTGGCTAAAATATTATGCATGTCATCACGAGTTGAGAAGCGATATAGATGCTTATATACCAATTCAGCGTCTAGTTGCAAACCATTAAATCAAATCATCGGCTTCGCCATCGGCCTAATGACCCCCTGCTTGACCAGCACCCTCGGCTTCGTCGCACCTTGAAACGTCTCTTTAGTAGTCCACTCCGGCCCCACGGGCAGCCTTAGACTCCTCTCATACTGCTGCCTCGTCTCGAACGGATGCGGCAGATTACTAGCAAGATATTTCCCATTCTTCTTCACCCTTTTCTCATTGATAATCACCCTCTCAAGTTTAGCATCTTGCCGCTTCTCTTTCGCGACGCCGGGGATTTTGGTGACGGTTTTGTATTTGTTGTTGCGTTTCTGAGCTTTCTTGCCTATGCCGGCGCCGGTCCAGGCGCCCCAGCCCGGGAGGGTGGTGGAAATTGTTTTTTCGTCTTCGGATTCGGCGGCGGCGTGTTTTTCGGCAGAGAAGTCGGCTACGACCTCGTCGCCGGCGAAGGCTTTGCGGACGAGGTCTTGGTTGCGGAGGACGAATGGTAGTCTCTCTGAATCGTCCTCTTCGTCTTCGCTGCCGTCCTTTTTGGCTGGGATTACTGCTTTGGGCTTTGGGGCATTGGGTTGCTGTGAAGCCTTGGGTCGCTGTACAACCTGGCGAGTATTTTCCGCTTCTCTCGAGCCCCTAAGAGCAGATCTGGACTGTTGCTTTTCGTCTATTGGTGCAGCCTCTTGCATTGGGATACTATTTGAGATGACTGCTCCAGCATTGGGGGTTTGCGTCAGTTTATTGCCGATGTTAGAGCCCTTATTGCTGCCCATCAACCAAGGGTTCTCGCTTGCCTGCCCTCCTAGGCCTTTATCGACATGGAGTGCATTTTGCCTTTGTCTATCAGCCAATGATTGTTTCTCGCCTGCGTGCGCTCTGTCCTGCATAGCTGATGTATCGATGACTATCTCAGGATCTTGTTCAGCCTGTGCAACTCCATCTCCATCTTCGATATCAGAGCCTTGTCGTTCTTCAAATTCTGACTTCTGCTCTAGCGGCAAAGCCCTTGAAATTGCGGGCTTATTCTTACTCGGTCCAAAGGCTCTCCTCCCTAAGCCTTCTTCGTTCTCGTCCTCACTAGGCGTCTCTTCTCCAGCTTCTTCTCGCCGCAGCCTTGCCAAATCTTCGTCGTTTTGAGCTTTGCGTGCAGCTTCGGCTTTCTTCATGAAGTCCATATTCGCCAGCCTGCTGCCCCTAGTGGTAGAATCGAGTTCATCGTCTTCGCCATCTAGTCTTTGTAATCGATCACGCATATCATTTTCACCATCAGACCCGGACTCGGATGATATCATCTCTTCTTCGTCTCCGGCTACTCGCTTGCCTTCTATCCTTCGCCTCAACTCCTCTCCTCTTCTCGCCATTTCCGTTACTCCTCCACGCGCATCTTCGTCCCACTTTGCTCTTCCACTGTCTTTGACGCCTTTTGCCCATCTACCCTCTCGATGTCGTGCTCCCATGCGCTCTTCAGCGCGACGTCGATCATTACGCTCCTGTTCACTTTCGGAGTCATCTACGCCGGCCGCTGTAAGAGCGTCTTTTTCCTGCTGCGCCATTCGTTCCCTCTCCTTTCGATGCACCTTGCGGTAAGCTTTGCTTTTGATCTTATTTATTCGCTTCTGACGCATTTCCTCACGGAACAAGAGCTCTCGAGCTCTTCGTAGTTCCGCTCTCCGTGCCTGCACTTCCTCGAGTGGCATCTTTCTCGTCTGTAATTCTTCAAAGGCTTGCAACTGGTCTTCCTCGGATTTACCTTGCGGTGCTGCTAGGCCGCTATCCTGCAGAATACTCTGAATAGTACTTTCTAGGTCTGTCAAAGGCTGCGTGTGAGAAGTCGGTAGTAGACGCTGGGTTCCCTGCGATACGACAGCATTAGGGTCTTTCAGAGGGAAAGAAAGGTGCTCCGCTCTTCGGTTGTTCTTCACAGTATCAATCCAACGGCTTAAGGTCTCCTTGCTCTTCTCGTAAGCAGCGGCCCGATCTAATCGATCCTGTTGTCTCTTTGGTAAAGGAACATCATTGTTCCTGGCTAGGCCACCACGCTTGCCAGAGCTTTTCGCGTCGTTGTTAGCTAAGAGCTTGAGTGTTTTCCGTAGTTCTGGGTCAATCTTGGAAGTCATCAAATCAGCAGCTGTAAGTTTGCGCTTCGAGCTTAGGGGAAGATCGGACGGCATGGTCGACTCCTGGGCATCCACGTGGTTTCTTGCGCGTGTAGAGCCCTGAACTTGCTCATTCATTGTAGACATGAGGGCCTGTAATGAAGCCAGCTTTTTAGAGTCACCAAGATCCTCTTCGTCGTCCGAGAATGAAAGCATTGATCCTTGCTCCTCCTCGTCAGAAGACTCCTGATCTGAACCTTGGTCATCGACCTCTAACCCGACCTCCTCGTCTCCAGACATTCCTGAGCCATCCGATTTCTGAGCCATTCCCCGATCATCGTCGCTGGCATCAAGTATATCAGCAAGGTCAACAGCGTCCTCTCCCAAGCTGTCCATCTCGTCGCTAGAACTACCGGCTTCGACGCCATTCTCCCTCAGATCTATATTTGCTGGATCGCCATCGTCCTCTCCAGTCTCTTCCGCGTTAGGTCTGCGCTTCTTGCTCGATTTTGAAGCTGAGCTCCCTCGAAAGGCAAACCCATCAAATCGCTCATCATCACTCTCGCCCATAGCCTCGTCACTGTCTAGGTTGCTGTCGTCATCATTGTCGACCTTACCTACAGTCCATTCATTGCCGCTGCTGTCGCTCCCAACCTCAATTTCATTGCCATATCGATCCTTTTCAAAAGCTTTCCTTCTCTTCAATCTTTCAGGGCCATCCTCGATTACTTCGTCTTCTTCCTCATTCTGCCTTTTGCGCTTGGAAGGCTCAGCTTCCACCTGCCCAAGCCGGCCTTGTCGGATCTTTGACCGCAATGGGTTTTGCGCCTCCGCTATAGCGAGAGCGTTTAGAGAGCGCTTGGCCTTCTGCTTCCGAGGCTTGACTTTTCTGGTTGAAAGCGGTCCTGTGGACTGTCGGCCAGGCATGGTGGAAGGTTCGAGGTCAAGTCAATCAAAGTACGCTTCTGTCCTCACAATCGAGACAATCACTCTGTCAGAACTTCTTTTCGGTAACGAAATTCGAAGTGCTGGTGGTGGGCAAAATTCTCGCCTTGTAAGGCTGTATTCTTTTCGCGCTAGTGCGGAGCTTCTTCTTCTCCGCCGTTTGACCTCAACATTCTCCTTTCATCCCTACAAACAAGGTTTCCATTCCAACCATAATCATGAAGTCTACTCCATCCTTGATGAGTAGAGTCAGACGCTTACCCCTCACAACGAAACAGGTCAACAATGGTTTCTACAAGGGCACGGGATCAGGAGCAATGGGTCGACACACCAAGCATGGAGGTTACGTGATCGAATGGCGCAAAGTCCGCACCTATGTTGTACCGGAGCAGCTGAAGGACTGTAAGGTATGTGTTTGCAGAACGTACTTCATATAACATGCGCTAACCCTGACCCAGCTCACGCCTTTCGTCACCAAGGCGTTTAGGAGTACCAAGGGAAGATTTGAAGGGGATCCTAAAGGTGCGCTCAGTGGGGAGCGTTACCTGAAGAAGTGGAAGGAAGAGAATGGAAGTGATTGAAAAAGTGGCCCTACTGGCATAAGGATACGCAATTGAGGAAAGGGCGGGATATTCGAGGGGGTGGGGGATATCCAGGCATGAAGAGCCTTTGAGCAATCAGAATTGCAGAAATCTCCAATCGGAGGCTCTCCTGGCCAGACACGAGCTTTGGGCTGATCTTTCGAAAGGCATGGGAAAGAAATGAAGGAGAAGCATTCGGGCTAATGCTTCGCGGGCAGGGTTGCGGAGGATCCTCTGTACTTTGATGGGTGGACGTACTTTACGCCATGCGCAAGTTCGCCAAATCTCACTCATGAAAACACTGGAACTTGCGAGGATAGGGCCAAATGCAGCGGTGCTTGGTGGACGGAGGGTCAGGTGAAGAATATCGTAGCTTATTCCATGCATCTGATCGAGAAGACTTTCCCGTCCGCAACATATACGGAGTTCCTGTGCAGCATCCAGCCAAAGCTTGTAAGACTTTGATTCTGACGGCCGAGAAAGCACGTAAGGGCTTGTTTTCCAAGTTACACAAGGGTTTTGCGTTCTTTACTCGCAGCTTTTAGCTCACGACTTCACTTCTTCATCCTGCAATAGTCGCTGCAGTCACTTCACTCTCGGGGTCTACTAGTTACGCATAACAAAAAGCATGTCCACAGGCGTCGCCTATGAATGAGATCCCTCATTCATGAACGTATGCTTTCAGCCATCTTTTGGAGCATGCCATTCCTGGCAAGCGAAGACACAACCATGAAACACCCTCTACCCTTTTCAAACAAATCCCAGCCTCTGACAGGGCCTCCCTCGAATGCTGAGGAAGCCAGACATATTGAAGCTATGCGCAGCCTTTTCACGATGAATTTTGGACCTCATCGGGACAGTAGGTGGGAAGATACAGCTGCCTCTGAGAGGTAGGTCTTTATCACTCGATTCTGGCTCCCAATATTGACTATTAACCGGATGTATAAGGCTAGACAAAACCGATCCAATTGTTGAGGAGATCCGGATACGCTTCAAATGCCCAAACATCTCTATCGGGGTTCTGCACAAAGGGAAAACACCTTATACGAGAGGATATGGATTTACTGGTGTATCTGCGCGTGATGCAAAAGACTCAACAGCTCTCTACAACACTGGATTTCTGACCCATTCTCTTACCGCGATGACCCTCAGTCTCCTTGAGCAAGCTGGTCGAGTTTCCTGGGACGCACCACTCTCTGATTATCTGCCCGACCTTCAGACTCAGCAAGGCGTCGGATTTGACGAGGAGGTCATTCTAGGAGACCTATTATCCCACTGTACTGGGCTTGCAGCCCTGCCTTGGGCAATTCGAGGAAAGCACAGCTTGGTGATCTCCAGGTCTAACGATGTCCAACACGTCTTCAATAATCTACCTCCCGTCGACAAGGATGGGGCAAACTGGCATTACAACGAGTGGGCATATGCCATTATTGCTGATATTATCGACCAACTCAGCGACAACCCGTGGGAATACTGTGTGGAGAATATTATCGGGCGTCTGGGATACCCGCGCACGTACATTGATCATCAAGTTGATGATAATCGTGTCCATCCCTACCATGTTATGGAAGATGGAACACAAGTACCGATAGATACAGCCCACAAGAATGGTCCCCGTCTTAGGGGATCAGGCTCCATCAAGACTTGTGTAAATGACATGCTCAACTGGTGCAGTTTCCTCATCACTGCCTCCAAAAGAAAACTAAGAGAGGAAGAATGTCCACTGGCCATATTCCCCGTCTCCTCCAGGCACGAGACGACACTGACCAGAGAGCGATTACTGAAAGCCGCATGGACAATCCAGCAGCCAGAATTCCCCCTCAGCCCATCCCCAGGCACAGGGCAGGCATACGGCCTTGGCCTCTACACCTTCAAACTCCCAACAAAAAGGATCAACACGATCTCAAACTCGGCCTCCATGATAATGGAAGATTACATCATGGGCGCCACCTCGCCCTCAAGAAAAGTGATCGGCAACACCAGCGACCTAGGCACCTACACAAGCACCTACTACATCTTCCCCGAAACCGAGTCCGCAATCATCGTCCTCTCAAACGGCAGCAGCGTAAACGGCGACGCCACAAATATAATCGCCCAACTCCTAACCCAAGCCCTCTTCAACCTCCAACCACCCATCGACTACCTCGCCGTAGCCGACCTCGTAAGCTCCCAAGCCATCGCCCAATGGCAAACCACTCTCGAAGCATGGACCCAACACCAACGGCCCTACGTCAAATGCAATCCCCTCTCCGCTTACGCCGGCGAATACGCCAGCCCCGAACTCCAAATGACCCTCAGCATCAAGACCACCCCGGGCACGCAGCGCGCGAACGGCGACACAGGCCGTATCCACGCCAATGACATCGGGCGCATGACAATGTGCATCAACAACCTCTCCTCGCAAGTCTTCGATCTCTACAGCTACCATGGCGACAACTGGACCTTCATGCCTGCTTCCCGCGATGAATGTATAAAACAGGGATACGGACAATACATCCAAAGCTGGCGCAGCTTCATTATCAAATTCGACACTTTTAGCGAGGGCAAGTTTGCTCATCTGAGATGGTTTCTGGATCCAGATTGGAGGGTCAGAGCGTTTATATTCCAGAGGGTGGGCATGCCCAAGAGTCCGAGTAGTGTTTATTCGCAACCGGATTCGACGAGGGCGTCGTCGGAGGCGTTGTCGAGGTTGGACTCTTTGAGAGTTTCCGAGGGAGGTGAGAGGGCGGAATCTGAACATGTGTCTGGGCGGTATTCTGATTACGTGCAGTGAGCGTTGCAAAGTCTCTGGATTAAGGACAGATGAGGGTCACATTTTTCGATCATGCTACATTCTATGGACACAAAGGGGGGCTTGGATATGGACTTAGAAAAAGGTAGCCAGTTACGATAGGAAACATCATAAAAAGCCTACCGAAAGCACCATACATGCCTCGCCACACATCTTTGAAGTATTTAATTGCGAGTCACTAAAAGCCTCAAGCTTTGGCGCGGACAGCTCGGGGACGTCTTCGAAGGGGTCTCCTGTGTTCCAGACCCTCGATTTGACTGCTTCCTGCTCGTCTTGCTGCACGTCAGGATCGAAAAGAGAAATCGCCTTCTGTTCCATTTTGGGTATGTTTGTATTCTCTCTCTTAGTCTCCATTGGATCCACGACCTTCAGCTTGTCCTCGACTCTTTCCACCAGATCCCACTCCATGTCGTGATCTTGGCCGCTCAGGCTCTCATACTTCACTTCCATAGTATAGTCGAAGACATGCGGCGACAAGGCTCCCTTCAGCATGCGGACGACTTTCTTGTCCATCTTCTCGCCTTCTGCAACACTCTGCGCAAAGCCTTTGCCGGCGCGGGCAACGCCTTCGATAAGGGCAGAAGACACCCCACCGCCAATTTCAAGGGTTAAAACCCTGATATCATTGGTAACGGCCCGATTCAGGTAGTCGAAAAGGTCTTTCTGATGCTACATGTCACCATCGGTCAGAAGCATGATCTCGCAATGGAGGTCCGTATAACGATTCTCGACAGCGGCCTTGAGTGCAGCGAAGGTTTCCGTACCACCAAGGTTAGCACCAAAACATTCAACATGCTTGATGGCTTCCGCGAGTGAATCATCCAGTTGGGTAGTGCCTAGGGCCAGGGTAGCAGATGCTTTGTGCATCACGAGATCGCCTGCAGAAGATGCTGAGGTCTTTCCCATTGTCACTCCAATCGGATGTGACGGTGATTGAAGGCTTTGAATAGTGGACGAGTCGCCCACATCGACATCAACGGTGATACTGATACCATCCTCTTCTTCAGGACCTGTTGGCCCTCTTTGAGTAAGGTCCAGAGGCTCGTTTCCATATGGGGGTGCAATCTTTGTGGGTAATGTCCATCGAATACCATCAACTTCGGCGTCATGCTTGAGCTCGCTCACGTAAGTAATCGTAACCAAGACCTTCTCACCCGCTGGGATATTGCCGAGGCTGGTACTGAAAGCGTCAGATGCTTCAGGTAGTTGCTGGAGAAGACCCGCAGTCTCCCCTTTTGCCACGGCCTTGTCGTACGTTAATTTGGCCTCACGCTTCTCTTTGACAAGGCCTCGAAGAGTGCGGTCTCCTATCTTGCAGGTAAACCCAACGACGCTAACTCCGTCAAAGAGGGGGAAGGTATAGACGCATTCCCTGATGGGTTCTTTCGAAGTGTTGCTGAAGGTCTACTGAAGAACGGTCTCGGAGGTAGTTCGCAGGATGGTAGTATCCGCGTCAAGCTTGACTGTGGCAAATAGTGCTTTTTCGAGGCAATCTGGTGATAGCATCCGCAGACCAGAGTGTAAGAATTTTATCTTCGGTACGACTCTTCTCGGTAAAACATGATGTATCGGTCTTTGGAGAAATTCGAAGCCTAGGGACTGGTCGATATATATGTCGTGATTCGAGCTGGCGGACTACGAGTTAATGTTCAGTCTTGTGGATGTTATGGGGCCCTTCAGCCTTCATCATTTCAGGCAGCCGCGTAGCCCCACATTCGCCTGGGAGAGCCTCACAGTGTGCATTCATCTCGAAGTACGAGGCAACAGGAGTCATTCGAACAAGAGACAAAGTAGCCTGGGGTCTGGGACTCTATACCCTCCGTGCCCTCGTAGCTACACGCCTAGAATTTGACGTCATGAGCCCCCACAACAAAGTGGCGAAGGCACGATGAAACGGGGATAAGATACCAGATTCGCGGTCAATTCTGAGCCTCAAATACCACATATCTAAGTTTTAAAGCATTTCCTCGAGTGCCTATCGACTTGTATACTGTATATAGTCCGCACAAGTAGGTAGAAAGCAGGGGCCCCTAAGCGAGCCACTAAGCTACCCCTAAGCCTCTCTCCGTGATTCCCTCAAGGGAATCTATAGGGTGATCGAAATTAATTTGGCTAGGGATACAGAGGGTTGTCTCGATAGCAGTATCCTATTAGCATGCTTCCTATCCTCAACTTGTGGACATGGAATCTTAAGCCTTCTCCATAGGACAGGGATGTGCTTGTACATAGTATGTATAACGCCGATCCAGTGCCAGGGATTCTGTCCTAAAGTGCTACGCCAAACGAAAGTACTTTTACGCTTTTCCCAATCCCAAAAGTACCAACAACGCCACGTTCATTATGGCAATTACAAGCCAAATCGCAATCGCCAAGCCCGAAACAATCCAATGATTTCTCATCTTGGTCACAGGTCCAGGCTCTTGCTCAATCTCCATCTCAAGCTCTTGTTCCGCGGATTCCCTTCTCGCAGCTCGGGTGGTGCCAACAACCATGTACTTGTTTCGGCATGTAAAATAAATTAGCGGGGCTGAAACGAACGGAAGAGCAATGCTGAGGGCGACCTGGGTGGCGTTGAGCGCCGCAGACAAGCCCTTCCGACCCACAGCGCCTGCGATGATGATGCTGGGTATGATACTGATACTGCGAGTGACAAACCGTCTGACCCAAGGAACGACCTTCCAGTTTAAGGCTCCTTCGCTGAGCATCTGGCCGGCCATGGTGCACACTATTCCGGCGGAGGTACCCGATAAAAGCAGAGCGAGTGCAAAAACCGTTCCTGCGGCGGGGGCTAATGTTCTCGAGAGGAGAGCATAGATGTCCCATAGGTCGCCAGTCTCGGCCGTCGAACTTTGAGAGAGAGAAGCACCAGCGACGATCAAGATGGCGCTGTTGACGAATAGTGCAAATATACACAAAGAGAAAACGACCTCTGCAATCGAGAACCAATAGCAGGCCTTGATAGCGGCCACCGAAGGTTTGTAATGCTGCTTGGTGCGTTGGTCCGTGATATCTGGTACATAGTTTCCTGCTTTGACGTCGAAAGTACGAAGCCTAGACTGAACCATACCACTTCCCAAATACAGGCTGTGAGGCATGACCGTGGCACCAAGTATGCCGCAGCTGAGATAGATTCCTTGTCCGTCGATAATGGCAGAGGACGGCAAATACCCTTTGAACACCTCACCCACAGGTATATGTTGCTGACGATGAATGTAACTGAGTTCGATACAGAAGCATATCACCACTCCCATGACCAAGGCCACAATAAAATAGTGGAAGATCTTCTCGCGCCGCATTGGACCATTCGGGTCCCAGAAGAGGAGCAGAATAAGCACATCAAACACTGTGATGACACATGCCCAGACCAATGGTATCTTTGGGACGAGTAGATTGATCGCTATGGCTGAGCCAATGACCTATGAATTGTCAATGGGATTTTTACAAAACTAAAAGCCAACTTGGCCTACCTCAGCAATGTCAGTTGCGATGATGGCAGCCTCTCCTAGCAAATACAGAGCGATGTTCAGCCACCAAGGAAGATGTGCTTTGCAATGCTCTGCTAGGTTAAGTCCTGTCACCGTTCCTAGTCGAATTGCTAGTGATTGCAAGACTACAGCAAATACGTTGGACATAAGGACAATGAACAGTAGCTTGAACTGCGTTGCCGCGCCAGCTGCGACATCGGTAGAGTAATTGCCCGGATCGATGTAAGCCACTGCCACCAGAAATCCGGGTCCAATGAAGGTAAGGAACTTTGCCAAGACCTGTCCAATATCCCGAATCGGTTTGGGGAGTCGATTCCGCGTGGCGGCGTTTCTCCCAGGTGGAGGTGGAGGAGAATCAACGTCGGATGCCGTGATAACGTCTGGACTTCTCGGCGCAGGTGTGGGGAGGGGCTCATACGATTGGACTGATTGCGAAATATGAGTATGGTAGTAGAATGGCGGATCATTTGCACGGTTGAAACGGCGACGGTGGTGAACAGACGCTTTGCCCGAAGCATCCTTTGAAGATGGTAACTCGTATAAGTCCTCGAGTCGTTCATAGTTATCGGGGCCATCTGTCCGTGTATCGGTCCGGGCGTCTTCCGATTCCTTGCCAAAGTCCTGATCCGTCCTCAGGTTTACGATCCCATTGAGATCTTGCCTAGTGGTCAGATCTGCGGCTAGCGCTGATGGACTCTGATTGTAGCCATCGTGCTTCGGTGGCTCATCCGTCCGAGATGGACAATTCATCCTTAGGAATGCTTTTCTCCAAACATGCGATATTCAAAGCGTGTAGGAGTAAAGAAATTTCAAGACTGAAGCTGCAGATGACCTAAAGAAGCATTGAAGCTAATTCTGACGATCGCGACTTCTTCCGGTGCGATGATGACTACGCTACCAAGCTACATCCTGAAATGGATGGGTCAGCTTAAGAGCAAGCAACACTTGATAAAACTGCTTCAGCAAGTACGCTCTAGCAGACATCACGAAAATGGGGTACTCTTTCTAGCGGCGGTCCATTAAGTAATCCATGAGGAATGGAAGTTTGGCGCCGCGTCACAATGCCGAACAAAGGAGTAAAGAAAATGCCAGAACTAGCTAGTCATGTCTACCAGTAGACCACATAATAACTCCACGCATTAAATACGCAAGCCAGGCACCGCGACTGTGAGAACACCTTGAGCGTGCCACGCCACCAGACGCCCTTGCCAAAATAATTCGCAAGGTGGGCCTTAGCGCTGCCTCAGAGCCGCCCCTAAAACATTCCATTCTAGCGCCTGGAGGCCAGCTTAGGGGCACCTTAGTGGCAAGCTTAGGGGGCTATCTTAGGGGCACCACCTTGCACATTATTTTGGCAAGGGCGGTTCGATAGATGCGCCAAGCCAATTTCTTTGTCGCCCTGCCGACACTCGCGCTTGCCCCTTCTGGTCAAATCTGTAAATAGTCGTCATTGTTGCAGAGTGCTGATGGGCAGCAAGAATTACCAAGAAGCCTCGGCCATTGGACTCATCAGACTTGATAGGCATACGCAGGATCTCTGAGGCATTATAGTCTTGCTATCATTCCGGTCTCTACTGTTGCGCTGATGTCTCCCGAGAGTTAAACCAGGAGACTCAAGAACGATCATAATCACCAAATCCCAAGGTATCTAGCTCATCCTCATTCTCCCTATCCTAGTCTACACTTGGTTAATATACGTGTACAGTCTTCCATCGCATATGAACACAATGTCACTTGCGGAGCATGCTCCCAAAAGGCCCCAGCATAAACGAACAACCTCTTCCGTCCTCAAGTCTATGATACCAAAGACCCATCAACGCCAGCCATCTTCTAAAACTCCGTCCAACGAGGCCATTGATGATCCCAATGAATATACACTACAGAGTAATTCAATGCTTCCACCGGATCACCCTCACACACGGCAACATCTTAGGGAAGACAGCGGCAACAGGAACAATGTTCCTGCGTCACCATGGAAGGCAGTCGATGTACCGAAAGAGAATGGCAAAGACCCCAAAGAGAAAAGGATGTCGAAATCAACATCGTATATGACAATGCTGGACAAAGAGAAAGCGAAGTCGCCAAGGAAGAAATCGGAACGGCAGGAGGAGAAGCAGATGCAGAAATCCAAGTCCTCTACCAGCTTTTCCGCTCTACTTTCGAGACCGAAGTCATCGAAGGGCACCAAGGAGGAAGATTCACATCGCCATTGCGACAAGGAGAACCAAAACCTTCCGAGCTCCGCGTCAATGGCACCACCTCCCATCTGGGCACAATTCGCAACTCAAGATCTTCGGGATCGACCCAATACCACCAAACTACCTCTCAACGACGGCTTCAATGTTGAGAAAGAGGCAGCATTGTATACACCTCGGGTCTACTCGCCGTCGAAGCAGAGGAATTTCGAGGGTGACGAACAGCCCACTTTGTCCCGAAGGCCGGGCCTGAAGCCGCGACCAAAGTCAGAATGCATAGCTCCTAAAGCTACTCCAGCATCCTTTGCCGAGACCATATCTGGCCTTCGAAGATCTAGTCGCGACACAACTCGGGCAAGCGCGTCGAACCATACGCAACAGGCTAAGCATGTTACGGATATCAATCGCAAGTCTTTCGCTGAAGACAAATCCTCAAGCCGAGGACAGGCAATTGAACATCGTAAGGTCAGCGATGATTCCCCCAGCTCAGGCTTGACGGCTTCCAAACGTGGATCTCGTGTAATGGCTGTAGTCGCCGCTTTCAATGGAAAAAGCAAAGAGCTACCGAAGGAGCCCGCAAAAGACGTTACGAACCTTGCAATTGACTCTAAGGAGATTGAGACTGCTTTTGAGGACATGCTGGAGGCGCGCAATGTCCCTCAAGCTACACGTGACAAGATGAGGACATTGGACACCAACATCAAAGCGGACTTCATTAACAAGGATAAGTCTGGCTCTGGATCAGCCTCAAGTACAGAGGGTCTGACATTGCAATCTTCCAGGCCGAATAGTGGAAAGCGGCTGCAGACCGATGACGGTACGATAAATTCTGCAGAAAGTCTAGAGACGACAGCGGCTATTGACTCGCCGAGGAAATCGCGGCCAAGGAGTCGGACTTTCACTTTCAGTAAAGGGGATCAATCGCCTTCGAAGAAGCAGAAGGCTGAACGCCCTGTGTCTCATCAAAAAACAAAATCCGGCGCGTTGACGCCCTCAGGATCATCTAGATCATTGACCTATGAAGGAGCAGCTCAAGCGTCGAATGTCTTTACTAGAAACAGTAAGCCGGCTGTGCCTGAAGACTACATCGGATATCTGAAGAAAATTCAGAAGCCTGAGTCAGTAGAGGTTGGCAAAGTCCACAAACTCAGGCAACTCTTGCGGAATGAGACAGTCGGCTGGGTAGAATCGTTCATCGCTCAAGGTGGTATGACAGAAATGGTAGGACTGTTGTACCGCACTATTAAAGTGGAATGGAGGTGAGTCAAGCAAGGTCAATTCCATACGGGTGTCTGCTAAACATTGTCCGCAGAGAGGAACACGAAGACGCTTTGCTTCATGAAAACCTTCGCTGCTTGAAAGCCTTAACTACAACTTCTTCAGCGCTCCACCAGTTGTCCGAGATTCAGTCCACTCTGTTTCCTACCCTTCTTGGCATGCTCTTCGACAAGGAGAAGAAAGGTCCAAACGAGTTCACAACCCGTAGCATCATCATCAGCCTTCTCCACACCTACCTCACCGACTCATCATCCTCCGATCTGACCACAAGAGCCCGCACCATACTATCCTATCTCCGCGACCCACAGACTCCCGAGGAATCTCAACCCCCAGGCTTCATAACCTCAATCTACCATCCACGCCCGTACCGCGTCTGGAACAAAGAAATTGACAACGTCATCAAAGAAGTATTCTGGATATTCCTGCACCATGTAAACATCATCCCCTACCCTTCCGTCCCAGAAACTGCAACTACCTATACCCAACGCCACTTCCCCCGCGAACATCCTCCTGTTCCTGCCGCACCTTACATCGGCGGTGTAGAATGGGACGCCACCAACTACCTCACTACACATATAGATCTCCTCAATGGCATTTTGGCTTCCCTGCCCAGCAGGGAGGAGCGCAACAACTTGCGCCAGGAACTTAAAGATAGCAGCTTTGAAAAGGTGATGGGCGTCAGCTTGCGAACCTGTAAGGAAAAATTCTACGGGTGTGTGCATGAGGCATTAACCACTTGGGTTGGGGCTGCCAAGGAAGATGGTTGGCCGTACCAGGATATCAGGCAAGGGCCTAGGCAGGAAGACGTGAGGAGGATGAGCACGAAGAAAAGTCCGATGAAGAAGGATCAGGTGCCGCAGTTGGATATGCCCAAATTAGATTTGGGTGTGAAAAACGGAAATGGGCTTGATGGGGATGGTGGATGGCTCTGAGCTTGGGAGATACGCCGAAGCTACTGACGAGGTAATGAGAATGAAGACATGGATACCTGCTTGTTTGTTGAGATTGATGCATCATAGGCTAAATTGTATTGGATGAATGGGGTTGACGAGCGTGATGGCTGATGCCTCATTGGCTACATTGAATTGGATGATCGACATTGTCATGCTTGGACAAGACCTTTCTTGGATTCAATTTCTTCGAGGGTTGGGATTGTGGATATGAGAGTTGTGGTGTCACAGGTCTGCTGATGATTTACATAGCATTATAATGACTCAACGAATACCCCACAATTAAAGAACAACGCACATGAGCTTCAATGTGCCTTCGTCGCTGTAGCATCCATTTGAACATCCCCTCTCGCTTAGACTTACTCCTTATTACACACGAATCCCTACGTACGCAGCGCAAATCAGAGCTTCAGTGTCTGTAACAAGCTCACGAGAGCTCTTGCCTTTAGACCAAGCTTTTTCAACCTATACATAAAGTCCGAGCATACACGAAGGTGCGAGACTGTCCGAGAAATCCAGAAGAAGAGTAGCTGACAATGACGGAGCGAGTATGCAACCATGACAAAGACAAAGATGTCTGGAATCAAGGGCGAATGCGCGAGTGATTTTGCTGCAATCGGGATGGATATGGGATGGGCAGAAGGGATCAGAAGGGAGATGGGGGTTGAGGATGCCAAAACCGTCCGAGAAAGCCCGAAAACTTGACGAGCATGAGAGATTACTGGCGAGGGAGAAGTGGTGCGAGTAAGCATGACAGACAGCTACTTCGTCGATAGGTCTCATCATGGGCGTAGAATAATTGCAAGGGAAATTGTATTTCGCGCAGGATTTTAGAAAGAAGAAGATTGCTTGGATGATGACTGTGGCAACTGGCATTCAAAGTAGGAAAAGTCCATGTGCCTGAGCATACATATCTCTCGGCTTACTTCGATATTCGCAAAGGATACTGTTTTCGGCCAAGAGATTGTCATGGATGACTTTAGAGGTCGTAGACAGTATCACCAACTCGACTCTTGCGTATGTAGTGGTGTGGGCTATGGAGAGTACATAGCCAGCTCCCAAATTCCTTGGATGAGAGTAGAAGAGAGCCCACCACCGAGAAGTAATGAAGGGAAATCTGAGCCTCAAAGTCTTCTCGGAGTCTTTCGCTCTGGAGCAATAGCATCACCTCTTTGATAAGTATTACAGGGTTTCTCACAGCATTGACATGGGGTGGTTGCAGCCATCAAGATATCTTACGGACGTAAGATCTCAAATGCACATGGTGGGTGCAGAAGATTGCAAGCGAGGGATGATACCGTGCAAGTCGAGGATAGTGAGACTCACATTGCGAAACAAAAAGGTCTTGGCTATGCTCGGCCTTATCACTTCTGTTGTCACCGTTGCGGCTAGGAAGCACTCCCCATTGCCAGGAGTTAAGATTCAACGACTCCACGTGGTAAAGCGGAGTTGAATCTATTTCGGTACCAGTACCGCCGGTAGCGAATGTCTGTTTTTCCGAAACTGTGGCTCGGTCATACTCGGTGGTCGGTTCCAGAGCGGGTTCTCACCTGGTGTACCTGGGGACGAGCGGATGTCTTGCAGATGTTTTCGGAGATGCGGTTGAAATCTATGGCGTTTATGCGGGAATGTTGGGGGTATCTCGTCTAGAGAGTTTGGGGGTAATTGTCAGCCTTCTCAGCAGCAAACTGTGGAGGCAGAGTGATGGCCGTATGGAGAAGGTCGGCTTCAGACGTCTTAAGGAATGGAGCAGTTGTATCAAGTTATGAGATATGTCTCAATGCCACCACATTCGGATGCTCCGAGATTCCGAGACACCCATGTCTGCCTGAGTCGTCAACCGTGAAACGCAGGTGTGGCGGGATGGTAGGGTCGAAGTGGCGAGGGAGGCTGCAGCATCTAGAGTACCGTGATGTGAGCGTCAGGGATAGCCCGAGCAATGGCGCGGAGTCGCGGAAGTGTATCACAACTTTGATGATTGATTGTTTGGTAATTGGATGGTGACAGGTTTGATATGGTGGCGAAGGTGTCCCGCCATGTGCCTTTCCGTAAGGTGTGGGAGCATCGCATGGTAAGCGAGGCCAGTACCACGGTCGAGTCTCGGGAGGAAGTGTGGGTCCGCTGCGGGACAACGGGAGATGTGCACAGAACCAGAAAGTGAACCAGAAAGTGAACGCGACTGTGCTGGCTGTCCTCGGTTTGATACATGTTGATGATCCAAGTGATGTCTAGCGAGTCAAAGGGTGCTCATCCCTGTGAGAATAGGGATGATGACTATGTGAGACTCGCTTGCGATGATGCCATGACTCGCTAAGGTCTGTAGCATTCGTGCATATTGTAGGTCATAGAATCTACTTTCACCCGCAGATTTAGGCCAATTTTCTCCACTATTGTCTCAATGTCTGCAATCATAGAATTTCTTTCAGGAACTGAAAGCACAGAGAGGATACTATGCGCAACAACATCAGCCAGCTTTTCTACTCTTCTTCCTTGTGTGATCCGGACCTGGGGTTTTGGCGGGTCGATGCGCGCCCTAGTGGCCGAGAACAAGGATCGCAGCCATGGGTCGCCCTCCCTGAGTTCGGTTGGGAAGCGAGCCTGTGACCAACTTTGAGCCCCTAATAGAGAGTGAATGGTGGTCACGTTGCCGCGCAATTAGTGTTTGCTCGGTAGCCTGTAGTTGTGATATCGTACCGGCAGTGTGCATAATCTTGCAACTTTACAGCTTTGCTGCTCCGTCCAGTAGCGGATGACAATTTCGCGCCGCAGAAGGGGTTCACCGTCCACCAGTTCCTGGCCCTTGCAAAGAAAACTGTCAAAGTTGCATGTTGCCAGGGTGTTCGATCCCTTGGTAAAGTACGAGTACAAATGGTAAAGATCGACGATAGCCCTATGTCTGTGTCCGAATTTGGCACGCTTATTTTTGAGGAATGTTGCATGCTTGCCTTGTTTGGGGTTTGCGTCGCATCGTGAAAACGGTTTCGCCAAGATTGAAAAAGCTTCGCACTGAGCATCCGATTGTCGATTATTTCCAGGCATCATTTTGTAGATATGCAGGCTGCAGCATCGTTCAATCAGCTGACTCGGTGGCAGAGGAGGAGGTGATGCACACTCTGAGGCGGATGCTAACTGCATTTGTGGTGAAGCCCCGGTGGAAGGCGGACGGAAGCTAAAACTTCATGCGCGAACAAACCTGGCAAAAGCGATTGGAGAGCTACACACAATTGTCAGTGTGCTTCATCAGTGAGATTGAATTTCAGTGGCGCTTGGTGATGACCTGGTCAGCGTATGTGCCTCAAGGGGGGTCTCAACGTACTGGACCCGATCAAGCCTGTTTGCGGTGCAGATGCAATCCACTACTTCCGAAAGAAACTAAGCTCGTCTCATTCGGTAAACTTCTTTGCGCATTAGCCATCAGGCAAATTCCTGGGATACGGCTGTCGCTACGGCGTCCAATGTGATAGAAGGTCATTTGCTCCCTAGCATTTGTTGGTGATTGTGGTTGTAGGAATGAGCTACCAAGTGCCATTATTATCATTATTATCATTAGTATCCCTGAGTACCGTGGCTCGGGACTTCGACATCAGAAGGCCTGGGGATCAATCCTACCCTCGGACGTCTGAACTTCGTGATAGAGAGCCGTTTCGGATGGAAAGTCCGTTATGCACGACGTGTAGCGTGGGCAAGCGAAGCCGTACGCAAGCGGAGACGAGAAGATGTTCCGCATTGAGATATGTTCAAAAGCCACCTGAAGCCATGTCGCTTTTACTTCCTCGGCTCGAAAGGAAATGTAGGCAAATCCTTCTCTGAGCGCAATTTAGCTTGGGGTGTCACACGCACGCGAAGGGTCCGCTCCAAACTAGACGTTTAGCTGCAGTAGAGCATACGTGTAACGGAACCACCAGCGCGTGTAGACGAACAATTCCATATCGTTGCGACACAGATCTGGCGTTTCGGGCGTCGCTTCTTTAGGAATGGTGGTGGAGGATGAAGAGGTGCGAGTATCTTGACCAGAAGTGGATGCCCACAATCTCCCTCTGTCCAATCTACAGCAGCGTAATCCCATAGCGCCCGAATTGTTACCAGGTTTGCTTTAGCGGGCGCCAACCCACAATTGAACAAGGCTATCCTAAGTACCGCAGGTCTGCAGGAGGCTTCCCGACTTACCTATGTTTCATACCCCCGGACTTGCACTCCAAATCACTCCTGACAAGAATGTTAATGTCCAAGCTTTTTGGCCCAGCTCCACCAAGTCCAATGGGGTGCTCTACAAGCGGTAAGCGAGGTTTGGCATGTAGTATGACACAGGACATTGACGGATGTGACTGATCAGGGTCTCCTCAGCATCCAATGTCAAATCATATCCTTCCATTTTTCGGCGTCTTAAATACTCATCCTCAGCAGTTCACATTAAACATTGATCCTGGGTTCTACCGGAAGCATCATTGAAGGCTGCACTTTTGCCACCTTCAACAGCCGTCACGCCCACATCTCTATCTACCTTGGCCATCCGCAGAAAGCAAACAACAAAAGGGTAATGCTCCTAGAACGTCCACGATTGTGAACCCACAACCAATATGATCATGTTCATCGAAGACTAACATTGTCAACGATAAAGTCAACGAGAAGCGTCGTCTGTCGTGAGACTTCACTGGTTATCGTGACACCTGTTCGCCGCGTGGTTAGTCTGGCATTGTATCGGCCTTGGATTCCCTGAGACAGCAAATTGTAAGGCAGCAAAGGGTGATAAACTTCCGACTGTGGGTGTGTTCGATGACCTGCGCCACTTGAGCATGACCAGACTCCAGCGAGATTGATGAGTCTTTGCCTTGCTGGATCGGGACCAGGACTCTCTTCCAGCGAATAGCCATTCCTAGGAGGCAACCAGCCATAAGGGCAGAACTTGGGCATTCTGCTCTGATCAAGTTGATTGTTGAGAATGTGCAAAGGTTGAATTATCAGGACGCTTCGACCTTATCCAGAGAGAACTCAAAAGGTTGGTGGGGAGAAAAGTTAATGGCAAGGGGACTAGTCTTAACGCGTCAAGGGTACCAAATAAATATCTGACCGTGACTTCCACCGCCGCGTCATTATAAAACCAACCCACCTCGCATCGTTCGATTTCCAACAGGTCAGGAGGTCCTCTTCGGCGACATCCTGCCTCGTTGTTTTAGAACAGTTCGTTTGTTCGTCCATTCCTTTGTCGGGATAAGCGAGCCAACACTTGGGGTTGAGGCCTCGTCCGGTATCTTTTCTGTAGATATCGCTGCAACCCCTCCCCAAGATCGACTGGATCAAGCCGCTGAAGTAAGGATCCCACATTTCAATTATTCGACCTTCCGCCGGCTTCCAAGTTGTCTCCACATTGGAACCTTGGGCAGGCTTTTTTGCGGGGAGCCCCACCCAGTCTGGATCATCTGCCATCCCATAGTACGACTATCTCCCCATTCCCTTGATGCCCAAAATCCTCGAATTTCTCTGGCAATCGACTGTCACCCAAACTTCTAGATTCCAAAAGCACGAGGTCCTGGTTGCCTCAGTCAGGATTCAATATCCATGAACACCTTGAACGTGCCAGGACAACTAGTAGAACAATCTTCACAACTCTTGAGGATCACCAGGTACGGCAGAGTGCTCGCAGCCGACTGACTGATCTTAACCATCCCTGGACTCTGACTGACCATGCCGCCACGCAGCGATGCATACACTCTAACAATTCGACAAGGGCCAGAGCGGGCAAAGGCGTTTGCTGGGCCAAAGGAGAAAGGTGAGACACCACGAGAAATCCCAGCTCGAAGAATCTTGCTGACAGCGAGTCCGATTATCTACAGACCGCAAACCTATTGATCCTCCCCCTATCGTCCAACTACGAATTCGCGATCCTGAGGATCCAGCTCAGTAAGGCTGACGAAGACATGTTCTGGTATTTGGCTGACACGGGCTTCTCTAGAAATTACCTCCAAAGTCCTTACTTTTTCATGGTCTGCAATCTATGTGATGCAGACCTCAGCCGGCCTGGACAGCTAGCAGCAGCACCTCTGGGGGAGAACAAGGACAAGCAATCGGAGTCCTCTTTAGCAGGGACGTTGGTATCCTCGCTCCATAGGCTGAAGGACGTCGACAACTCCGGTACGTCGGACGTTCACTACATTTTGTTCTAGGCTCTCGCTGATTCGATCTCAGATGGCGGCTTCTTCGTATTTCCAGATCTCTCTGTCAAGATCGAAGGGTCGTTTCGTCTCACCTTCAGCCTCTTTGAGATGATGAAGTAAGCCAACTAGATCACGGCCCGGATATTTCATCCCAGCTGACAGAGGTCTTAGAACGCGGGTAGCCTACATCAAATCCATTACCTCGGAACCCTTTACCGGTAAGGCTGCTTCTTGCCAGAGTGTGGGAAGACTCTGCTGACGAAGAGTAGTCTATTCTCACAGAGGGTTTCCTGGGATGTCGGAGTCAACATTCCTTTCACGCTCTTTCGGTGACCAAGGTGTCAAACTCAGGATCAGGAAGGAGCCTCGAGCCCTAGGGTGAGATCGATACGAATCTTATGAGGTTCTTGTGCTAAGTACCTCGATAGCAAACGATCAGCTCCAATAGACTACTCCCAAGCCGATAATACGCAAGCACACCCTCTCCAGTCTCCATACGACACCCATAGTAGACCACAGCAGCCACGTGAGCCACAAAGTGGAGCTCCCGGGTCTTCGGTGTACAGAGATACTGCATATAGCTATGATGATCCATCTTCAAAGCGGCAGAGAATGTCGAGTGAAGTGACTCCCAGTGCTGCATACGAGCAGGATCAGCGATTTGCTCAGCGATCCTACGCTCAGCCACGACAATATCACGGCCATGCTTATCCCAGGGAGCAGCCGTCGGCGCTTCGCGGTTTATATTACGCTCAAGGTCCACCGTCAGCGCCTGAACCCACCGCCGCGGAGTATGCCTACGGGCATCAGCGGACCAACTCCTCTTCGGCTTCTTCTCCTTTCGTGTCACCACGTACCGAATATCCTAGCTACTCATTCTCTAATCAATCGCATCAGCAGCCCGTCAGAGATCAGCATTACCAGTATCAGCAGGGCCATCACGCAATTTCTCAACCTAGGCCAGGCCCACAGATGGACCAATCGCCTTATCGTCCACCTGTACCGTCATCAGTGCCATCACAATACGACCAGCAAAGACAGTATTCTCGGGCCTACGTTCCTGACAACCATGGTCTTGGAGACAGAGGGTACAATCCTATTTACAGCACAGTACGCCCAGACCATTCCAGCTCACAGTACTACGACAGACCATTTCAGCCTCCTTCAAGAACTCTCCCACCTCCAACGCAACCTCTAAGTAGCATTCTCCCTCCTCTACCTTCTTCCACTTTGCCCTCCAGCCAGCCATTGAGAGAACCTCTCCATTCTAACTCTAGTAGCGGCGGGTCAAGCTTTGACGGAAATGCTCATTTACAGCCTGGAGGGCAACCAGCTCTAGATCCTCGAAGCTACCAGAGCTATGGGCAATCGTTGTATCAGCAGCCGTCATACCAACCACCGTATCAAAGTCGGGATGGTAGGTGAGATATTTCTATTACTAGACCATGGATAGCACTTATGCTTAGAAATAGCTCCAAAATGAATCGGCAGACCCCGATTGTTTTGTGACACGAAGGGGAAGCAGCATCGAAAGCTCCTTCCTCCCAGGGGGGATTGCACCCCTAGCGTCTACCTTCGCAAAGCCGTTGGCCCCGCAGTGTCTCATCCGTTGCATTCATTGCGTCCATGGAATAGCATACCGCGACAAGAATTGAAGCATTGATACAAGCCATTGATAGGTAGTATAATTTCATGCGCAGCTCCAGACCACTTTACGAACTTTCAGAACGCACAAAAATCTGGGGAACTTGCCTTAACATGTTGCCAGACTTCGAAAGCAGAAACAAAGGTATGCAAGAAATTTAGGGTAGCTTACCCATCATGTTAACTTCTACAGGTGCTACTACCCCTTCATCGTCCAGTAGACGTCGGCTGTTCCCCCAACGCAGGCCCTCACTCGCTTCCCTGACCTCTCCGGGCGTACATGCGCCTTCGGATATCTTACCCCTCGACTGGAACACCCTACCAGATGATGCCGCAGACAGCGATGATAGCAGCAATTCTAGCCCATGTGGGTCTGTGAAGATTAATCGCCTTTCCTGTCTTGATTGGTCTGGTCCTGGAGAAGCCCCCGAGTCAGGGCAAGACAGCCTCGATTCAATGAGATGTGAAGATGGTTCACTACCACAAGATGGTAAAAGAGAACGGCTAAAACTCTGCGAAATGTCACAAGAAGAGAGGCCTCCCACCACTTCGGCATCGAAATTCATGGTCACAATCAATCCATCTGAAAGCTGTCTGGACTCTCATACCGAACAACAATTGCCATCAACGAGGCCGAGCCGCGAAGGAAGCACCAAAGTGAAGCCGGATATCCAAGAACAGGCTTCCTTGCGTGATTGCAGTCGAGCCTCTGAACTCACTGCCCACTGGGATCCAAACCCTTCGGACGATACAGTCCATCGGATTCATACCTGGGATGGTGCGTTGAAGCTCTGGACAATTGCCACGAGCCTGGAGAATGGAAAGGTTCAGGTCCACATTCTTGCCCAATTGACGGTCACCATGCCAGAACAAAAAGAGGTTATCTCTGCAAAGCGGATCAGTTTCCCGGTAATAGTCCGCAATGGCGCCCAGTCTCAGCAGGTGATACACCTGAATTCTGGACAGGACACGTTAACATTTACTGAAGACATGCCTGTGAATCTTTGCCAAGAAGGGGAGCTTACCGTTGTTCGTGACGTTCAGGATATGAAGTACCCCTTGAACTTCTACTTCTCATTCGGCTACGACTTGAATCAGCGTCAGATAATGGCATCAATCCCTAGCCTTCGCCCAAAAGTGGGCAAGATGCGCTCAGAATCAGTCTATATTGCGGCATCTTACCCTCCATTGACAACAAAACCTGTCACAAGACGGGAATTCAGTACCTGGAAATTAGGGTATGATACCACAAATCAGGTGTCACATTATGAGCGCACACCCCTGCTACCGCTCTATCCTGAGCGCTTCAGCGATGACATTCATCTCCAAATTACAGATCCTTACCCCGTCTTGTTCCGATCTCTGGAGGATTTGGACCCTTCCGACGTGGTTTGGAACTTCGACTTGAGCATTGAAAGGCTCCTCGGCGTTCAACTCGTGTGCAGGATGAGCCTAGTCTTGCACGTTGGAACGGCTAATCGCCTTCTGAACATCAACTCTCATGGCTGGACCCCTGAACACTCAGTAATCAACGGTCGGCTCGCTACCCTTGAATGGCGCCAAATCGACGGAATGACTCTCTTCAAACAGCTCGGAATGATCAATGGCCCCCTCAGAATCAAAATGATCTGGCAAAGATCTCAAGATTTTGGCCGCTTCAAGCTTGCACTTCCAACCATTACAGACCTGAAAGTCTTGTCAGGCAAAATCACGTGCAAAGCTGACAGAGGTAAGATGCGTGAATCATCAGCCCCAAACCCTTCTTACTAATAATCTCACAGCGCTTGTCATTCTCGACCGTGCTGGCGCAAGCGAACGAACCTACGAGTTCATTGACGGGCCTGACACTCAAATGCCAGCACTCTACCCAGGATACCAGATGTATCTGACCAGCTTCTCCGAAAGCCGGCTACCAGCACTGCTAAGGATATCCGAAGAGGAAGAGACAACAGAGAGCGTTGAGCCAAGCCGAAGCAAGATCCGTTACACGGTCTGCGACAAGGCATGCCAAACGACTACCGATATCAAAAATGGGGAAGATGATGAGCAGGATGGCGAGGTGCATTGGTTGGTGGCCATCGCGATTTTTGTTATCGTGCTTGCATATGCTGTCTTTGCGCCCAATGGTCTTGCCCCTTTGTTGGCCAGCCACAACCCAGGCTATGGTTTGGAGGAGTTCTATCCTAGCGTGAATGATACTGCCACGCTTACTGTCCCAACGGAGGACGTTGGTGCGCAGGATGTCTGTGAGGCAAGTGGTACGGAGGAGGCGCCTGCGTTGAGGGATTGGGTGGATTGTTTCCTGGGGTGGAGTGGGGAGGTGTGTAAGAGGGAGTAGATTGGTGTGTTTAGTGATAGCAGGTAGAGGTCTGAAAGGAATGTAGAACGTCCGAATGCAATGGTAGGATGAGATGATTGCTGCTCAAGTACACTACCTCTATGGAAACGGTCTCTTGTGAATGCTTTTATCGGATTCACATCCTCTTGAAATGCCCAATCAACCACAGAGGTACAATGGCGAAGTGTAATGACTCAGTCAAATGGTCTCTTTTTATGGATTCAGTCCCTTCCACGAGCTCGCTCTAAATGAATACACACCAGTAAGATTATGTTGATTATAGATGACTGCCCCCAGATGTCCTCTGCTTCGATTCAGACTAAGGAACCATTCAAACGCGCTGTTTTTAATGGTTGGATATCTATCGAATACCCTCTTTGTATGGGCAGGTACTAGCGCAGCTCCTTTGTCCAATGCTATGGTAACAAGCCATTCGGATTGTTTAGTTCTAGGACTAGACTTCTAAAGTGCTTTTTGCTAAGGGTTGGTAGCTGTAGAGATGTTTTGATTGATGGTAACGAGCCATTCACATCGCTCGTAATTATGGTAAGACCCCCCATGGAGCTCCCAGGTTGAATGGGTAGCCACCCGTAAAATGTTGCGATCATGGGTAAGAAGCCATTCGAATGACCCAATTCTTAGGTTCTTTGCCGGCTAATACGACGAAAAATTCACATTAGAGCAGAGAACTAACAGCAAGGAGAAAACCGCCATTCATCAGATGTGAACACGCCTGCTCTCTATTCGGGCAACAGTTTCGGGGCCTACATGCCCATTATGCAAAACGGGCCCAAGCAGAGGATTTACAAAGCAAATTAAGGGGACATTGGAAATTGATCCAGTACGCCATCAGCTTTGATCTCGGATCGAATTGCTTGATCCCTAGCTAGGTACTTTTTGCTCCTATGTAATTTCTTGAAGCTGTCGTGGCTGTGAATTACTCCGGACTTAGTACCAAATCTCCGGCGGCGATGATGTAAATTCCGAGCTGTCGGGCGATCAAAAATATCATCCAGACGCCCTGTTGCGCCCCGCAGCTTCTTACAAATCCAATTCCGAAGAGATATATATGAGGATACTGCATCCTGCCTCTCAACTGTCAAAAGCGCTCCCACGCAGAACACAGGCAGCATCAATACATCCCTTTCTACAGTACAATACCAAGAGATTCACATCCACGATGGAATACACACGGTCCGCAATTCCTCCCGCCTTAATAAACTATTGACTGAGCTGATTCATCTACAGCCTCGGCGACTCCGGCCTCAAAATCTCCAAGGTCATCCTGGGAGCAATGACCTACGGCACCCCCGATTGGCAAGAATGGGTCCTTGACGAAGAAAAATCCCTACCCCTACTCAAGCACGCCTACGACGTGGGACTGAACACCTGGGATACCGCTGATGTCTACTCCAACGGCCGCTCCGAAGAAATCATCGGCAAAGCCATTGATAAATATCAGATCCCGCGCCAGAAGCTTGTGATTCTCAGCAAGTGTTACTTTGGGGTTATTCAAGATGGGAGTCAGCCGAGGATTCACGAAATGTCGAAGAACGATGACGGGATGGTGAATCAAGTGGGCTTGAGTAGGAAACATATTTTTGACGCGGTGGATGCGAGTGTGAAGAGGTTGGGGACGTATATCGATGTTTTGCAAATCCATCGTTTAGACCGAGACACTCCCAAGAAGGAGATCATGAAGGCATTGAACGATGTCGTGGAGAGCGGGAAGGTCAGGTATATTGGAGCGAGCTCGATGGCAGCTTGGGAGTTCCAGATGCTGCAGAATATTGCGGATACCAATGGCTGGCATCGGTTCATCAGCATGCAGAACTACCATAACCTTATCTATCGAGAGGAAGAGAGGGAGATGATTCCGTATTGTCGCGCTTCTGGAGTTGGATGTATTCCATGGAGTCCTGTCGCTCGTGGTGCGTTGACAAGACCATGGGGTGAACGGTCAACTAAGCGCGAAGAGACGGATAACTTCTTGAAGTCGCTGATTAGAAGTAAGGAGACGGAGGTTGATAAGGCGATTGTTGATCGTTTGGAGGAGGTGGCTAAGAAGAAGGGCGTTGGTATGGCTCAGGTCGCTATCGCCTGGTCTATCAAGCAAGAAGGAGTCAATCCAATTGTTGGCTTGGGGAGCAAGGAGAGGATTGATCAGGCAGTGGAGGCCGTAAAAGTTGAATTGACGGAGGAGGAAGCGAAGTATCTCGAGGAGCCGTACATGTCGAAGCAGATTCAGGGGTATTAGATGTCAGTTGGTAGCCCTCCAACGGAGAAGCGGCGTAGAGAGTAAAGTCAATGGCAATCATGATCAGACGATGATATTAGTGTACACTTAACCCATGGTCCCTACTTGAATTTGCTATACACCACCGCAATAATCAAGATAACCAACACCGTAATTATCGCAACTGTTATAATCCGATTTGTAGCCATCCTAACTCCCCATTAGCATCTCTTTATCCTCAGTAATCTCGGTGTAAAGGGATCAAATACCTACGAGCCATCCCCCTCAACGTCTTCACACTCCGATCCACATACCCCTCACTCTCCAACATCGTCGCCCGCGTGTGCTGGATGGTCTCCCTCTGCAACTGTAAATCCGCCAGGGTCCCCCTACCAATATCTTCCGTCTCATTCGCTATCCGTTGACTATCCCGCAACCTCTGACTACTCCTGTCCAACCGATCTGTGCCGGAAAGTAGTTGTTGGCGCTGCTCGAGTTGCTCGTCGCCGCCGCTTGGGTTGTCGGAGTATCGGTTGCCGAAGAGGGCTTTGCGGTCATCGGAGAGGGATTTGAGTTTGCGTTTGGAGGCGTCGATGTCGGTTTCGAAGTTGCGGAAGCGGGGGTTTATGCGCGAGCGGGTTGCGGAGGGGATGTTTTGTTTTTCTATGCGCATTTGGTCGAGCTAGGAGGAAGCTTAGCGTAATGCATACTCTATCCCATTTGAACTGACGGATAGGCCATCTGGGTAAGACATACCAGCTCTTGGGCTTCCTCCAGTGATCGCTCCGCCAGCCGTATTGCTGACTTCCTGGGTTCACCAGATTGTTCTGTTATCTGATCTAGCTTCTGACTTAGATCTGCTTGGACGAGCTTGAGCTCCGCCTCATAGCTGCTGAAGAGCTCCGAGCCAGCGTCTGTGTCTAACGGGTTTGACATGATGGATGGGGCTGTGGTTGGTTGCCTGCACGGCGCTTCGGGTTTGCTGGAGGTGTAGAGCGGGTCTCAGGCAATTAGAATGAATCCGCAGTGTTTCACTGATGGTATGTAAGGAGCAGGCAGTGTCGTCAATCGTAAATGTCAGTGATTGTGATGGTGGAGGTTGAAGAATCCATGTACCTCGTTGTCGTTGGCTTATCCTTGGCTTTATCTTGGCATTGGCGGCTTTGTTCTAGGCGCCGAGCAGACCCCTGTCACTTTCGTCTTGAGCTCATCATTAATGCAAGAACGAATACGAATATCTTCAAGTTCTATATACTTTGAAAAACTTTGCCCACTGTTCGCTCTTCGCTTTTCGCTAAATGCTTTTCTCCCTTCAAACGATTGAAGCTGTATCTACAAGGTCTTGTCCTCGAAGCAGCCCTTGAGTCTGCCATTATCCAATTTACTGTGTCAGTGATTTAAGATTCTCCTTGACAGAGGGCTTTGTAGACGACCGTTGTTTTAAGCCTTTCTGAAGACGCTCACACTGTTGCGATGGAAAGCAGAAAGAAAGTAGCCATCATTGGCAGTGGCTGCACCGGCATAGCAGCATTATGGGCCCTCAAAAGTACCGACCATGAGGTTCATCTTTACGAAGTCAAGGATCGGCTGGGAGGCCACACCAACACCGTTTCTTTCAAGCATGAAGACAAAACGGTCAATGTTGATACAGGCTTCATCGTGATGAATAGCGCAACCTATCGTTAGTCCTCGAGTCATGGACTATGCCTGGACCTTGGCTCACTATTGCAGCAAACTTTATTGCTTTCTTGAAGCACATTGGAATAGCCCCCGTACCGACGGAGATGACCTTTGGAGTTTCTCGGGACCAGGGCTTGTTTGAATGGGCTGGCACATCACTCTCCGCCATCTTCGCCCAGAAAGCGAATCTCTTCCAGCCAAGGATGTGGCAGATGATCTTTGATATCATTCGGTTCAATCAATTTGCGCTAGATCTGCTTTCGGAGGAAGAGGAGAGCGAGGTAGATCCAAGTGGGGCTAATGGTTCAGCGACTAATGGATCAGCAAATGGATCAGTAAAACATGTCAGGAGGCCAGGGAAGCAGCAAAGCATTGGTGAATATCTGGACAAGCATAATTATTCAGAAGCCTTTCGAAACGACTATTTAATACCAATGACCGCGTCTGTTTGGAGTACGAGTCCGGACAAAGCATCTCTAGAGTTTCCGGCTATCACCCTAATACGTTTCATGTGGAACCATCATCTACTCACTACCGTGGCTGCTCGGCCAACATGGATGACGATTATGGGTGGATCGAAGCAATATGTCGAGACCGTGTTGGCTGATTTTCCCAAAGATCGGCTACATCTTGGGATAGGCATCCAATCATTACGCATTGAAGACGATGAGAGAATCCTTCTTCGGCGCAGTGATGGTGAAGAAGAGCTCTTCGACCATGTGATTCTGGCGACGCATGGGGATCAAGCCATGGATATTATCCGCGATGTGGCTACACCTCAAGAGAAAAGGATCATGTCGGGCTTCAAGACCAGCGAGAATACGGCAGTGCTTCACTCAGACCTTTCAGTGAGTTGCATCTCCCCTACGCAAATTGACCAAAATTGTCACTGGTTATGGGGTGCTACTCCTCGATTCATGGCACGATTGTTTTCCGCCATTCTGTTCGACGCATGTTTGTCGAATTCAATCATCTCGAGAGTGTTCGACAAGAAGGTTGGCCGTTGCCATTGCTGGGCACATTTGGGTTTCGAAGCCGTTCAATGCTAACATCTGCGTAGCTCATGCCCACTCGCCGCATCGCCTGGTCCTCCTGGAACTATATCACCACCTCCCCATCCCCAACCACAGCCCCTTCAGTGTGCCTCACCTACTGGATGAACTTCCTTCAGCATATCTCTGAGGACTTGTACGGCCAAATTCTAGTCACTCTCAACCCTCTCCACCCCCCCGCCGAGGACCTTACCCAAGGCTCCTGGACTTATCATCACCCGTTGTACAACTCCGAAGCCATACGCTCACAGAAGCTACTACCTCGGATACAAAACACGAAGGGCATAAGTTACGCCGGTGCTTGGACCAAGTATGGCTTTCACGAAGATGGCTTTTCGAGCGGGTTGAAGGTCGCAGTGGAGCATTTGGGTGCTGATTTGCCTTTTGAATTTGTGGACTCTACATTTTCTAGGGGACGAAGGCCAGTGCTGGGGTGGATGGATTATGGTGTTCGGATTTTCGTCTACATGATTCAGATGATGAGCTTCGTGGTAGGATGGGGCATTGCTCGGGTGCCTACAGGCGTAGGACAGAAAATCAGAGAGAAGAAAAGACGTTGAATCGAAAGATTCAGCTTGTTCCAATATCGATGCTCGACGACGTTGCATGCTACGAACCAATTCTTCCGATCTTCTAGGTACCAGACACCACGATGTATCGAGCCGCATTAGCTCCACAAATCAACGAACGCCTGAGAAATGAAGTGCATATCCTGGATCCTCTCCCCTTACAATTAGTAATTCATCATACCTTCTAATACATCCGGGATGGCATAGGTCCCTCCACACAGCATTTGCAAACTCTTTCCGGCAGCCGAGAGGCCACTCCATCGATAGCCAGCGAGTGTCCGAGAACAAATCATCGAACAGCAACACCTTCACCGAGTGAGTGACCTGGATGCTCTTCAGGAGCTGATAGATCCCATGAGCCTGGTACTTGTCGCCAGCGGGGTTCGAAGCGTCAACCCACAGCTCCAAAGTTTGTAGACGCTCTAGCTTTTGGATACCCGATACGATCGAGATCACATCATCTGTGGCCATACTCTCGCCAGCCGAGATTTTGTTGCGTCTTGATTTGAAAAAGTAGCTGGGAACGTAGATGTGGATTTTCCTAATATTGCTCTGCTGAATGATGGTTAAGCCCTTGACGAATGCCGTGAAGGCGGGTTGATCCGTGAAGGAAAATACTGTCGTCGAGTAAAAGAGGTGGTCTATTTCTGCGTACATCTGTCGGCATGTACGTTGGAGGCGAAACTGGGTAAGTTATCGTGAATAGCACCTATAAGTCTGACCATGGAGGGAGGAGACGGCTTGCCGCAAGTTTGCATGCCAGGACGCTCGTTGTTCAGCGAAACATATACGTTTTCAGGGTCCCCCAGGACGTGTTGCCATATCTTTTGCCTTATGTCTGGAGGAAGCCTGAGAAGAAGGGAACCGCTGGGTTTGAAGTTGAACCTTGCGTATACCTGTCTGTCTTTTGCATCTTGAGGGTTAAGGCCAAGAATATCCATGAGCCCTTTGCACGGAATGCGGATTACGAAGATCAAGGTCAGAAGGGCGATGACCGATAGGGTGATAATAACCACCGCGATAAGACAGCCGGCGATGCATATTGGTAGGATGACGGCGTATTGTGCGGCGAGGCATGTAGCACACCCGATTTTTGAAGATGTGGCGCCCATTGTAGTCGATGGTGATCGGAGTATCTTCCTGCTGGATGGGATGGAAATTTCGGACTTTCTGTAGGAGACTAAAATCGTATCTGCCGAAATATCACTAGGTGTGTAAAACAAAGTGTTCCAACTCCAGCAGACTTAAGGTGTTACGATTGGATGTTTCTACGTATATCACGTATTTCTTTATCGTCATGGGCACTTGACACTGTGTTGGAGACTTGGTTGAAGCTAAACACCTGCCTTCATTGAAGAATCATCTCATCCTCACATACCGTGTGATGACTTGTATTAAGCTCCATGGGAAAACGCGGCTCCATGAATTGCTAATTAGTGTGATAGACCGGATCCTGAGAGCGTTGAAAGGGGGAAGAAAGGCCCAAAGTAGCAGTACACAATGAGAAGGTCATTGTTGGGTCGCTTTGCGAGTATTTCCTTGTACATTTGGCGGGCCAAGTTTGTATTACAACATCATGCAAAGAGGAATACGTCTGTAAAGATCAGATACGATGTGCCAGAACCCATAACCGTGCGACACACCTCGCTCCACTCGCAACGCTAATGCCGCCCCAACGCGAATCCATTTTACCGCCAAAAATCGAAGATCTTAATATATATATAACAACCGTCTTTATATATAATACTTAGATGACTTCCTATATTAAACTTATAAATATTATCTTTCTAATAATATAAAATAAAGTTTATACTATAAGAATTATGTATTAAATATTAGAATCGTTAAAATCGCGCTAGTAAAATTAACTATCTTTTATATCTTTCGTATTATAATAATTTTAATTAAAATTATAGTTTAGGGTTTTATCTTGTAGTTGGAGTTAACCGTATTTATAATCTTACTATATATCGTGGCTACTATATATGTTTTAAAACATTCGATTTTTGGCGGTAAAATGGATTCGCGTTGGGGCGGCATTAGCGTTGGGGTGGCCTACACCGAGTGGAGCGAGGTGTGCCGCACGGTTACTCAACTACTCCAGCAAAGTCCTGCGAGGTCGAAACCAGCATTCAGAAAGGGGGAAATCAAAACGACCAAATCAATCTGTGCTATTTAATTTTGGTCTGAGAAAATAAACGCACATTTCAACATTCTTTTCCTCTCTCCCCGCATACCCTACGTTTGGAACTTCTCGGATGCTGTGCGGAGCGAGTGAGACTTCCCGGAATGCTGATCTCGCTACGCACAGCATCGGAGAGTTGCGCATGGTGCTCAAGAGGCCACTCCCGGGAGCTCCAGCGGCGGACGGCAGCAAACCATGGGCGATACAGCGTCATTTTTATAGATCGTGAGACCTGGACGTTCCTCAGAATCTGATGGACAGCCTCGGGTAGACGCCTATCTTCCGCACAGATATGTCGCTCGATCCATATCTCTACATCCTCAAGGTCAGGCAATCTCTGGATGCTCGATAATGTTTTGCCGGCACCCCTCTATGCTGGCCAAGCCGAGGGGTATGAACCCCGTGCCTCTCATAAGAAGATGTACCCTCTTGACGTTGCGTCGCTGAACCACCGTCAGAGTTTCCGTGAATACCGTAAGGGCCTGTAGATTTGTGAAACAGAAGAGTCTCGTTGTGTAAAGGAGATGGTCTGTTTCCGCGTACATTCCCCAACGTGTGCGTTAGAACTGAAAGCCTGGCAGACCGGAGAGTCCTAATGGAAAATGGTAGGAGTCACCCGGACAGCGTTGTTGGCACGGACTCATAATGAGCAGCTTCGTATAGTACTGGATATACACGGCGTCGTAACTCCCAAGCAGGTATTGCGAAATTTCTCCTCTAATCTCCGGAGGGAGTCTCAGAAGAAGAGATTCGCTCGGTCTGTGTTTGCATCTCGAGTAGACGTCCGCGTCACTTGGGCTTCGAAAGGCTGATGAATGTAGCTTCGGGCGTTCTTCGGTGAACGTGTAGATAAATATAGCCGCAACGACAGCAGCGATACCGAGGAGTGAGAGTGTGACGAATACTACAACAAGGCCAACGCTAATATATTGAGGTAGGAGGGCAAATTGTGCTGGATTTTCAGACAGCGTGCATATGGTGATAAGAATCGTAGCGACGGCGCAAACGAATAGTATTGTGACGATCGTTGTGGCGAGACAGATGCCAACCCACACTGCTAGGACGTCAAGGCATAATGCGTGAGCAGACTGCCAAATTCTTGGAAATGCGGTCGCCATTTTACTCGGGACTGGTTGGAGGTATTCTGGTTTTGGAGTTGCGTGTAAACTACTTTCTGAAGTATTTGCTGGAATTTTGTGCATGTGTCCATGAAGAAGTGTCCTTTCGATTGTGATGTGTCACGACAAGAACCCATACATCCAGCAGCATTTCTGTGACTTTGTGCGATCAACAATTTTTTTAGGGTAGTGTCGCAGCTTGAACAAGAATGTGTTGAGTAATCGTGTCACGCTTGTAAAGCAGATATTGTCTCCTCCAGAAGTTGATGTCCTGGGATCTTGCCATCGTTGAACCGCCTTTGCAAGTAGCTCCTTGTACATGAGAGAATGGAACAAGAGTAATTCCTCAAAATTATACAGTTTTTGATTGTTCCGCTGTTTTCCCAGGCCTTATGTAAGAGCAAACGGACACCGAAGGTTGTGAAAAGCGTCTGTATACCATAGGGAACGGTGGTGGTGAGCCAGGGAGACGTGGTAGATTCCAGGATGGGGGACGAGGTGAGGTTGGAGTAGATGTTCAATCTGAAATTCTGGAAGGCCAGATTAGGTATAGTGCCTCATCGTTGTGCTGCGGGTAGCGACTTTATGGCGGCTAAAATGTGTGTTGATATCAAACCCTTATCTCCAACATCAAAATCTCATCGCAGAGAAGCTGCTGAAGGAATGTTGGCTGTTTATTCTAGCTGCTTTCAATGCTCTTCCTGTTCCTTGCATACTACGTTGTATCTCAGGAGAGGCAGGATATTTCGATCGCATCATCAGGGGCTTTCGCTTCTGGTATAATCTTTCTCTTCATTGAACCTTGTTCATGAGACCTTCTCGATGATGACCTCCACATCCGCAAAAGCCAATATCTCCCGTAACATTCCGTCATCACGCCTCCGCCACTCATTACTGGCAGACACTGACATACTACTCAACTCATCCCTAGTAACCTTGATCCAAATCTGACGCAGACCTTGCATACTAGAGATAGCCTGATAAGCGCGATCGAACTTGATCTCACCTTTCAACAAGGCTTGAGAAAGCCGGTAAGCATACTGGTAGCGAAGCTCGAAGTAAACGTTCGTCTCCAAGTGGATCATTCGAATGGTGTTCAAACGCTGTGGCAATGTTATGCAAGCAAACATGTGGATTGAGCGCAGATCATAGAAACTGAAGGCGTTGTCCTTGTAGACCATGTCGATAGCTTCGGAGTATCTGCCACCAGTTCAACTCTTACCCAAAAATCACGGGTTGCGAGATACTAACATCTGCCGGCAGCTCATGAGCAGGGGAAGTACGTCTCCATCCGTCCTCCTCGATACGTTACGAGCGCACCAGTCGCCACCCGTCATGTCGTTGTACTGGCTGAGACATCGTTGTTGATAGCACTTGCCTGCTGCGGCTCTACATCTTATGTAACCACATCTAATGTCGCCAGGAGCATGTTTCCTTAGCACAATGTGTATCACTGGTACTGGACCGCAGAGCAATTCATGGTAGATCATCATCCGAACCTCGCCTGGTAACTTCTCGAAGAGGCTAGCCTGTGATTGGCGGGAAGTCCTCTGCTTGGGTCTCAAAGACCATTGCGAGGCTTTTGAGATGGCTGGCAGTGGTAAGCTGAGACGACGCTCCCGAAGAGAAGGTAGTGGCTCCAGGTCTTCGTATTTGCGAGGCTTGAGAGCGTCGCTGGAATGACTCTCTTGTTGGCCGCTCTCGTGGTTTCGTAGTCGGCAGCCACTGAGGATGAACGACATCAGCTGGCAGAGGAGGTTATAACAGCGGTTTATGAAAGCTTCGGCCACGTTTGTAAGCGCTGCCGCAATACCGGCCTCCTGACGAGAGGTGATCATATCTCGGAAGAGAAGCGATACGTTCGAGTCGACTAGCTTGAAAAGTATAGAGAGTTTGTGGATGATGAACAGACTCGAAGACAGCTACCCCAGATTCCTTTCATGGACGAACCTTGACATCAAACTCTCAAACGATGAGGTTTTCACTGTGGGAAGACCGGAGGGTCACGGGTCGCAAAGAAAGCCCGAACATTCGGCCAAGACAGTGCACCATACATTACGAACGAGAGCAACTAGACTCAAGATTCGTACGGCAGAATTGCTGCAAGTGCTCAGCTCTATGATCTTGTAATTACGCAAAATCTATTAAAGTCGTTCGCTGGGGATGTATACAGATATCCTCTCACTGGGGGCGTTCGGGCTACTGGAGACTCGCGTTTGGCCCTAGAACTAGTCCTCATGCAGCAGCTACGAGCTGTGAGCCTACCTCGACTTATCTACCAAGATAGACTTTTCTACGGGACGAAAGAGTGCAAAGCATTATAGTAATAGCTGTGGTCTAGCGACAGCCGACTGGTAAGCTGTTAGCTGTCAGAGTGAGCTGAGGAAAGGCGGTTTAATGGTACGCGCATGCGATAGATACCTCGGGAAGGTTTCAACTTTCTTGACATTTTCAGCCATTCTCTAGCGTTCCCTATCTTTTAGTATGGTGTTGACTTGGAAACCTCTCGTATACTAAGACTGGTGTGCCGCGTTGGCTTCCTATGTCGCAGGATCGAAAGAACTGAGTGCAACATGCCTCTGCCCTAACAGAGTCGCACCCTTCTCTGTTTAGCATCCGTCTTCATTGCTTTATCATCGTCGAACCCCGTCACACATGTGCCCATCACGAATATTGTTCTCAAGCCAGATATCAAGCAAGTAGAGCAATTTCCACTGCCAACCAGAAACCCAAGAAACTTCTCCCTATCTCGCCGCGTCTCCCCCGGCTCCGGCAGCTCAACCGCTTCACATTTCAGTTTCCTTCCCTCAGTCCCCCTCGTCAGAGGCATACGGGTCGCCAACCTGGTACCAGTCCATCTCTCCGCGACGATGCTCAGTCGGCTCTACGGGCAAATCGTAGAGCGAGTTCTCAACGAATGGGTTCATCAGCCAGAGGTGGATACCATGATCTTGACGCTCGGAGATCTCGAGCTCACGATCTCCGCTGTTGGTGGGGTGATTCCTTGGGATCTTGTGGCGAGTTTTGCAAGCCAAATTTTTGTGTATTCGAATCGGGGATTGGTTAGTACGTACAAAATGGTACGTTTATTTTTGAAGTATCCTTTTTCGGTGGAGGCTTCCGTTTGAGGCACCAGGCTTTGGCTGGATTGTCGTTTCGTTAGGGTCTTCTCAAATACCATACCTATTTGTAGACAGGACTGCTAACCTCAACGATCGGACAGATTTATGCGAGTGATGACTTGACTCACGGAATTCAGTTTGCGCTGAGGGTGGTCGGAAATTTGTTTGTGCGGCCTGAGCCGATTGCCAGAAAACGAGTGACACAAATAAAGGTATGACTGAAATGAGGCATGGCGCGTGAGAGACATAGAGTCATGATTCCCTAGATCTGTGATGTCTATAGATAACCATCATCGTATCTCCAGTAGTCACCACGCATTCCAACGCCTTTCCAACGCCGTGCAGTCATTCCATGTTCCCTCATGGGCCCACTCAGCCCGCAGCCTCTTTGACCTTGCCTGCTTCAGGCGGCTCGTCAATGAAATTTGGTACCTCGTCCTGCATGAAGGAAGGCATCTCTCCAGTGCTCTGTCCCAAACCTAGACCACCTTCAAACTCCGCCTCTTCCCCTAATGCTTCCAGTTCGGCATCAAGTTCAGCCTCATCCACATCCTCAGGCACGTCGTAGCTCCTGCTCATACTCTCCTGGATATCATTTCCCACCTCCATCAGGTCCTGCATCTCATCTTGCATACGCTCGATCTTATCAATATCAACCTTCCCGTATTGTTTCTTCAGCGTCTTATTGGTATCCTTCATAACATCCACAGTCGTCATTACGTTTTTTAGGTTGTCAGTCATCATGGCTGCTTGTTCCATGTTCCAGGACTGTTGTTGCAGTTGGTCGCGTTGGCCTTCGTACATTTTTCTCCTTTGTAGTATTTTTAGAGCCTTCTGCTTTAGAGCTGTCTTTCCTGGTCCATCTCTCATCTTGCTCATTCGTTGTTGGCATGTCGTAAGTTCGGCGTTCAGCTTGGCCAGTTTGACATCTATACCCTCGACGTGGGAGTCTGTCTAAACAGATTGTCAGCGCCGGCTTCTTGGATTGGAAGGCTAGGGGCAAGGTACGTTGGAGATAGCCGAGTTAAGGGTAGGCTTTGGTCCTGTCTGTTTGGCACCGAAGAGACGGTTCATAGTGACGGAGGCAGCCTTTGATGGGCGATTGCTTACGGATAGAGAAAGCTGATTCTGTCGTTTCTTGAGCTGGATGTATACAGCAATGTATATGGTTATGTCCAACTGTCTAGTACCATGGAGCTGAGGTTATTAATTCATTGAGCTCAAGTAGGAGTTAAAGATGTTTCTTAGACGTTGCCTGACGTAGAAAGCTCGGCAGGCCACGCGATGCGGCTATTGCCGAGAACTTTCTAAGGCTGGATTTGCCCATCACGAGGACAGCTTTGCAGACCACAACAACGACCTCAAGTCATTTGTGTCATCAATGAGGATCAGTGGAAAGACTTGTGCAGAATACAGGACGTGCCTCGTAAAATCAATTCTCTACTCACGAGTACCCATACTCTCTAATGCTGTGAAACATGTTGAAAAGGGGCTCTCCGAAACGTAGAACTAACGAGTAGAGGTAGCTTACCCCGAAGGTGACAGCAAGCGGCGCGCTCAATAGCGTCTCTGGCAACTCCGTAAGAACTTGAAAAGCTCTCATATGTAGTCAACCCCATAGAGGTTGTATTGCAAATACTTGGATATTTGATATACTGTATCTCTATTCTACCGGAAATCCGCCGGCCTTCGCACTAGCGTAGGCTTAAGCTTCTATCAATCTGACGCAGCAGCGACCCGAATAAAGAGGACTTCGACGTGTTATAGTACCCATTGAACCCGGTCTCTTAACAACCACCTCGTGTGGGCGAAGCACTTCAGACAGGCCTGCCTGGGTTGCCCTAGACGTTGCTGCGAACCGATCTGCTGGAACCAAACAAGCCCCCGAGCAGACACCGAATCAACCCGACAGTCGACAGCGCATGGCGAACAGCTTTGACCAGTCTACACTCTGTGCATGTCAATCGACATCGCTTCTATATTGAAAGTTCCTAAAAAACCTTCGAATGTGCGCCGACCTTTAATCAACAATAGCTTAGAGGGCAGACGGCAGGTTCCACGAAGCCACCCGCATGAAGATTGCTAGCAGTCCCGCGCTGTACCATCACCAAGAACCATACACCACATAATCAAAGATTGCTGAAACACAGGTCACAATGTTCTGGCGGTTTGGCGGATATGCCAACATCTCCACACTCAACAATATACTCGAGAAGCCTGACGTTACACTGGAGGAGGTTCTGGACGAGTCAGATCTGATACAAGAACTGAAGCAGTCAAATTCGAAGCTGATTGAATTTCTACGAGACGAGAATGTCTTACGGCGATTGCTGGAGTTGGTCACTACAACAGCAGTTCCAAGACCTGAAGATGATGGGGAAGACGAGGACAGTGAAGAGGAGACCATTCACAAGAAGTCGATGAGCCCTTTCCGAAGAAACAAGAAGGAGAAGACAAAAAAGCAGGAAGAAATAGAAGAATGGGAGAAGGAAGACAAGGCCCGAAGCCAGAAAGCCTACACGGCAACGGAGGTCCTGTCGTCGGAGACGTGGTCAATACTAGAGTCTCTGTTGGAGAGCCAACAACTCTTGCGGACATTCTGGGACCTCCTAAAGAGAGAGGCGCCGCTGGACTCTACTGAGGCAGGATATTTCACCAAGATCAATGAGACTCTGCTTGATAAGAAGACGGAGGATATGATGCATTTTCTTCAGTCACTGGACGGCATAATACCAACGATGCTGAATCATATTGATTGCGCCGCTATTATGGACCTCTTGCTGAAGATCATAAGCATGGAGAAGAGTGAAGGCGGTATGGGCGTGGTCGATGTATGCTAGAACAGTCTTCAATTCGACAAATTTGCAGCAAAAGCTAACGGGAGATCTAGTGGTTGCAGAATCAGGACCTGATACCTCGCCTACTTGCTTTTCTTGACAAGGACAACGCGCCAGCGACCCAAACGTCTGCAGGAGACTTCATCAAAGCCATCGTTACCATCTCAGCTAACGCCTCCCAAAACGAGCAGTCTTGCATAGGACCGAACAACCTGACACGGCAGCTTGTCTCGGAACCCTGCATCGAGCATCTTCTATCAAACATGCTAAGAGGAGGTAATCCTCTGACCGTTGGTGTGGGCATGATTATCGAAGTGATAAGGAAGAACAATTCAGACTACGACCCTGATGTTGGAGCTGGTCCAGATTCTGTTCCGTCAAGTAACGATCCAATATACCTTGGAACACTACTACGATGTTTCGCGAAGCATGTTCCGGATTTCATGGGATTGCTCCTCAGCCCAACTCACGCAGTAGCAGAAGGCAATAGCCAGATCACAATCAAGCGTAAAGAGCTAGGAGTAGCTTTTGGCAAGCAGATCGAGCCATTGGGTTTCGATCGTTTCAAGACTTGCGAGCTGATGGCGGAACTTCTTCATTGCAGCAACATGGGCTTGCTCAACGAGCGAGGAAGCGAGGCTTTTGTGCGGGAGAGGGACGCCGAGAGGGACCGGCTCAAGGCTGAAGGTGCTTTGACCATGAAACCTCCCCAGTCAGCTGTCACAGAGTTCTCCGAGGATAGCACCAATTTTGCAAACGGCGTCTCGCCTCTAGGCTTGAGCACCGGTTCCGGCAATCTTCAAGTACAGAATAATGCCGAGGATGATGGCTTCGAGGATGTGGGCAACTCCGCTGATTTGGTGGACGACGTCAAGGACGACTTTGACGAGAAGGACGAAGACAAAGACGAGAAGTCGCTCTTCGAGAGTCAGCCAGAACCTGCCCCATTGCCAAGCTTAGCTCCCAAGCAAGTGAAGCGTCGTTTGGATCTAGATGAAGATTTCGTCGATGAGCCTCTGACTTCTCCAAGACTCGAGGCTGTGGATGAGAAGGAGGCTGAGTCTCATGAAGTTGAGCTCCCCGAGCCCTTGGAGCCTAAGTCTGAGCCCGAGCCCCTGTCGCCTACCTCAGGCTTGACGTCAGACGTCAAAGATCTTGCTGTTGGTCAGGACACTAGCATGGCAAATCATGAAACACGTGATACTCATGAGACGTTTGAGTCACCGGAGTCTATGGAGACATCTAGGGTATTACCAGCAAGTCAAGATCCTCCTACACTAAACACGACTTCAGATGCGCCGCCTTTACCTCACCGAGAGCGACCTCTAGACCCCATTTCGCCTGAGTCGCCAAGACCAGACAGCTCTGGGGCTCTTTCACCGCACCAAGATGACAAGCCTGCGCCATTGTTCGCGAGCCGGGCGCTTCCACCTTCATCATCGCAGGATTCATCAAAGCCCGCCGAAGATGACATGAGCGGCGTTCTTAGCCAAGACACCATCAACACCACACAAGGGGAAGAGGGCGATACCAGTCGCTCGGTAATCATGAGCGGAAACGACCAGATATTCGCATCCGATTTCGAGGTTGACATTGATGGTCAGCCGATGGTTGGAGACTTTTTGAAGATTATGTTTGTTGAACACCAAGTAGTACCTACGATTCTTGTAAGTTTCGCGTCCTCAAAGCTTGCTTAGGGCTGCACTAAACACGTCCACTTCGCAGGACTTTTTCTTTCGATTCCCCTGGAACAACTTCCTTCACAATGTAGTATATGATGTTGTACAGCAAGTATTTAACGGTCCCATGGACAGAGGATACAATCGAAAGCTCGCCATCGATCTCTTCCAGACTGGACGGGTTACGGAGCGAATATTCAAAGGGCAGGCCATGAGCGACGAAGCACAGGCGAAGAATAATATGCGATTGGGATACATGGGTCACCTAACACTGGTTGCAGAGGAGGTGGTCAAGTTCAGCGATAGGCATCCTCCGGAGCTTCTGTCGCAAGTCGTCCTCGATAAAGTCACAAGCCAACAGTGGAGTGAGTACGTGGAAAACACCCTCTCCGAGACCCGAGAGCGGGACAATGCCATTCTGGGAGGCGTCAGACCGGACATGTCTCTCGGTCCACGGCAAGCGGTCCTCAATGCAGTCAACGCAGCTCATGGCTTTGGCAATGGGGCATCATCCGCCCTCGCTAACGCAGGGCTCAATGGCAATCCAGGCCTTGACTCGATGGACCTTGCCAGCAATGGCAGCGGCACATCAAACGGTCCTTTCGGTATTAGCAGCGGCGGGTCATTGCTGAGCGGCTTCGGCAGCTCAAGCGATGAAGAGGATGAGGAACTGGAGGAGATTGAGGAGAGTGACGCTGGAGCGAACCAAGATCCGGTGGGTAACCTTTCCTTTGCAGACCTTGGTATTACCACGGAGCATGAGTACACGTACGTGCATTCATCAACCGAGTAGTAATCCCTACTCTTCGATGGAGTAAGCAATGGAGAGGAGCATATGCTTTGGCATGCAGACAGCAAGCGGCATTGAAGGAGTTGAAGTGCTTGATGTGTCTATACAGCCAGGCAGTCGGGCATACACAGCATGCACATTTCTGCTCTGCTTTACACAATACTGCCCCAACTTTTGCACCCAACTCTTATACTGCCACAATAAAAAGTCCTATCCGGATGTCCCCTTTAATGCACCTATCCATTTTTCTTTCAGCCCCGTCACCGGTGCGCGATGACAGAACACACAACATCAACACCGGAATATATTCCGCTAACATGTGACTCACAGTTCCTTCCAAGCCTCCCGACCCTTAGCATAACGCCCACACCACCTACCGATCCACCGCCAGCTCCACCGCCTCTCAATCTTCCTCCGTCGCGCGCTCGTCGCCAACTAGCAGCCCGCCTGGCCCTCCACAGCCAACAGCAACGAGAAGTCGAAGCTCAGAACGAAACCACCGAAGCAGTCGAACACTCGCAAAGCTTCGGCCCCTCGAGCCTCAACAATAACATCTCTGATGATGATGACGACGAGGAAGATGCGCCCCTGCAATTCGGCGAACCACTGCAAGCATTACCGAAAGCTGGCACAGAGGTGACGAAGAGTCCGCCTGCGAGGAGGCAGCTGGATTTAGACGATTTTGCCAATAGTCCAGCTGCTGATGCTGATGATACATCCTCGCCTGAGGAAGGGGAGATGGGGCATGATGTCGAGATGAGAGTTACCCTGGGGTAGGGTAGGGTGTGTATGTGTGCGATATGGGTAGAGGGATAAATGTTCTTGTATGATATGGAGGGGGTGGTGTTGCTTCGTGTTGTGTTTTTACATATCCAGATTTCGGAAGAGGAAAGGAAAGGTGTGTGGGTAGGAAAGAGGAGGAAGGGAGAGGTATTGTGTATATGTGGTTAGAGTCGGTTGCATACCCAATCAATTGTTCGTGTTCATTTTCTGCCTATCTTAATCGTCGTACTCTGCTATCGCTTGCCAATCCGATCTCGGTACCCGTTCAAATATTCTCGAGCATTGCTCCATTCTTCGAGAACGGCCAGACATAACGGTAGACAGCCCCTCG
>JAABUS010001710.1_pt1 | contig 45971 bp, 41 predicted proteins | sample 5560161 | NCBI WGS metagenome assembly JAABUS01 (sample SAMN10711885, study PRJNA513376) | rock metagenome | isolation source: Antarctica rocks | place: Antarctica: Victoria Land, Trio Nunatak nord | collected 2016-01-04 | reverse complement strand
TGCTGAAAAATGCAGCAAAAATCGCTTTTACATGAGCAAAGAAAAATGTAATGCAATTCAATGACTTAAAATCTGAATTAATACACTTTGAAAGTCACAAGACAACACTCAATCAAATGATTATTCTTTGCAATAACTGTGTAAATGTTGTATATTAATTGCAGCATGTGCGCAAAGATGTTGCTGTCATTCTGTGTATATGAGCAAAGACTGTGTCGTGTCTTTGCAGTGTATGTGATTGCAATGCATGTAAATCGATCTGATAAATCGAAAAATCGATTGATTTACTGCATCATGCAAGCATGTAGATGTGCAAAAGCTGAGTCGTGCCTTCGCAGTATATATGTATATGTCGTATATGAGTTGCAGCATGTATGCAAAGACGTTGCTGTTCTTCTGTGTATGTGCGAGCTTCAACGTGTCAATGACTGCATTGTTATTGTCTTGCTTTTTGACTGTGTGTAAGCTCAACGCATGAATACAGCGCTGTTACTGCTTTATTGATGTTGATGAGATTGTTCAGCTCTTCTGACAAGCATAGCTTGCAGAAGATTCGTAGTCAGCATCTCGTACAGATAAATCTCGTTGTCAATCTCTGTGTATATGAGCAAAGACTGTGTCATGTCTTCGCAGTGTATGTGATTGCGATGCATGTAAATCGATTTGATAAAGCGAAAAATTGATTGATTTACTGCATCACATGAGCATGTAGATACGCAAAAGCTGAGTCGTGCCTTCGCAATATGTGTGTGTGTGATGTATATGAGTTGCAGCGCATGCGCAAAGACGTTGCTGTCATTCTGTGTATATAAGCAAAGACTGTGTCATGTCTTTGCAGTGTATGTGATTGCGATGCATGTAAATTGATCTGATAATGCGAAAAATCGATTGATTTACTGCATCACATGAGCATGTAGATACACAAAAGCTGAGTCGTGCCTTCGCAGTGACTGTGTGAATGTCATATATTAGTTGCAGCGCGTGCGCAAAGACGTTGCTGTCGTTCTGTATATATGAGCAAAAACTGTGTCATCTTTTTGCAATGTATGTGATTGCAATGCATGTAAATCAATCTGATAAAGCAAAAAATCGATCGATTTACTGCATCACACAGACGTGTAAATGCATAAAAGCTGAGTCGTGTCTTTGCAATGTATGTATGTGTAATGTATATGATTTGCAGCGTGTGCGCAAAGACGTTGCTGTCATTCTGTATATATGAGCAAACATTGTGTCATGTTTTTGCAGTGTATGTGATTGCGATGCATGTAAATCGATCTGATAAAGCGAAAAATCGATCGATTTACTGCATCATGCAAGCGTGTAGATGCACAAAAGCTGAATCGTGCCTTCGCAATATGTGTGTGTGTGATGTATATGAGTTGCAGCGCATGCGCAAAGACGTTGCTGTCATTCTGTGTATATAAGCAAAGACTGTGTCATGTCTTTGCAGTGTATGTGATTGCGATGCATGTAAATTGATCTGATAATGCGAAAAATCGATTGATTTACTGCATCACATGAGCATGTAGATACACAAAAGCTGAGTCGTGCCTTCGCAGTGACTGTGTGAATGTTATATATTAGTTGCAGCGCGTGCGCAAAGACGTTGCTGTCGTTCTGTGTATATAAGCAAAGACTGTGTCGTGTCTTTGCCATGTATGTATTTGCAACGCATGTAAATCGATCAGAAAATCGAAAAATCAATCGATTTACTGCATTGCATCAATATATATATGTGCAAAAGCTGAGTTGTAATTCAGTAGTAATGCTTCAACGTTTGTCGTGCATTGCATATTTGAATTATTCTCTGATAATCGATGCAAGTAACTCTTGAAATAGTCATGTTTCATTTTCAGCTGAATAAAGATTGAGAACGTTAATTTATTCATTTTTGTCAGCTTTTTTAGTGATTTATGACTTAAATTCACATTCAATATGTTCTTTTGATACTGATTTTTCTTTTTGATACTGCTTTTTCAGATCTCTAATCATTGTAATTTCATCTTTTTGCAAATTTGCTTTTTGACAAAGCTTATGATGATTGCTTTCATGTTGTTAATAATTAATACTTCTTAAGCAGCAATTTTGATCAACTGATCTGCTTTTTCATTCTCAATAATGCTCTTGCAACTTGATATTCACTGTATGCAAATTTGACACTGTTTCTGACGTAAATTGATCAAATTTTGTCGTATGTCATTGAATAATCTTGCATTGACGTTACTCTTTGCGTTTAGTCTTTGCAAAGTCATTTGACTGTTCATGTACACTCAAATTTCGCTGTTTTTGAACGCTTTTTCGCTGCACATTGCGATTGCATCGCTAATAGCTTGCAGTTTCGCTTTCGTTATGATGATTTTGCCTGAAATGCTTGTTGCTTTGCTGCATTTAACAAATTCATGTGTAAATATTACTGTTGTTTTGATTTCTGTTTCAACTTCTACTATCTTTTTTCGAATTTACGATGCATCTGTGTACATCACTATGTTTTTCGCCTTTTTGATAATTCTTTCTAATTCTCTATAGTATGTATTAATCATATTGCAAGTTTCATCTTTTGCAAATTCGATTTGAAGTTTTGCTAAATGTTTGATTTCTTGTTCTCACGATTTCTTGAAGTGAGAAATTTCGATTTCTTTTATTGAATTCAATATTTTCATTTTTCAAATTATTTCTTGAATGGTAAAAAAAACAATCACAACACACGCACAACAAATTTGAAAAAGAGCATTACATACAAGACAGAGTGAATCTAAAGAATGATTAAACGATGATGAATTGCACGAATTGCAGCAATGCAAGTTCAAAGAAGATTGCAAGCAATGTTGACATATTGCAAGAAAACAGTGACGCGAGATCATAACACTCACGCAATAATGAAGAGAAGATAGCTAACATTATCTATTTACTAATAAAGACATCAATGTTAGAGAAAGAGATGAGCAAAAATCACTCGTGAAAAGAAATAGTATTGAAGCTGATGCGTCGTCTTCGACTCGAATCAGAAGAAAAACATCATGCAACTCAAGACATGTTCATCGCAAAGAATGTACAGAAACTGAAGACATCAGTTCAACTGCTAAGCAAGCAGTTACAAATGCAGAGAAATACGCGTCTTTCATTGAAAATCATGTCATGAGCAAACATAACAAGAGAAGAATTATCAATGAGAAAACAACGTTTCAGAGAGAAATCATCGTCACTTTGCAAGAAACGTGAAGTCATAATAAAGATAGCAGACAAAGAAGAAGTAAAGAAGATGCAGAAGAAGATCATCAAGCAGATTCTTCAAAGAATAGCAGACGTGTCAATGAATCAACAAAATTTGATCATGTCTCTTTGCAAGCTGAGTAGCAAAGACATCTTTCTTCACGCAGTCAGTTCAGATGCACAAGCAAATCTGAAAAAGACTCAAGAATGAGCAAAAGAAATTGCGAACTTGACGTGCATATTGCGACAAATCTTTGCAGTGCTGACATATGAGATGCACACTACAATTGACATGAACAATCAGAAGAAAGTTATTAAAAGATTGATAAAGAATAATGCAAGACTTCATGAGAATCTGAAGATTCTAAGAATAGTTTGACTCAAGAAAGTAGCAAAGAGCGAAAAGACTCATTCATTACTCATTGTGAAGATAGTAATCAAAGCGATGATGAATCAACTGATGAACGTAAGTATGTTAAATGCATATCATGAATGCATATGTAAGCTGTTCAAAAAGAACTGTTGCATCACACAGTGCTTCAGATGTCAAGAATTTGATCACATGATCAAATTCTGCAAAAAGAATTAACGTTGCATCAAGTGCGCAAACAAACATCATATCAAAAGATGCATGATGTTTTTGAATAGAAAATGTTGCATTAACTGCAACGAAAATCACGAACTCTGAAAACACATCTGTTTCAAATGACAACAGCAGATGAAACAAGTGTTCAAAATTTATAAAAACAGATTGTTCAGATATTTAGAAGTATCTAAATACAATTGCACGTTCTTGCAATTTTTAAGCTTTTCGCTGTCTTTAAGCTCTGCAGATTCAATGAACTCTTTGAATTCAATGAATTCTTCAAGATTCACGAACTCTCTCAGTTCAGCGAACTCGTCAAGCTCAACAACAGTTGTGCTGAAAACACGCAGTCTAGTCGCTCATAAATCAACATGAAAGATAATAGAAGTCAAGAAGAGACGCGTTGATTATTTCTCTTGCATGAGTAATGACTTAAATGAGACGTCACTCAAGCAGAGTCAGAAACGACTAATCAGAAGACAAAACAGACTTTCAATGATTGAAAGTATTCAAAGAGTTTTCTCTTTGCAAAGTCAACAACAGCTACAAATAACTTTATGATAAAACAATCTTTTCTACAAATACTGCAGTATAACATCAGAAAATTATTGAAAATTCAGAAATCATTTTTAATTGACAGAGAAGTTCGTGATTTTGACATTGTAGTCATACAGAAGCAGAGTTGCAACATTAATGATATGCAATTATTTAACTCAGTTCACAACTTCTTTTATCTAGTGAAAAACACATCATCACAGTTAAGAACTTGCATATATGTGAACAAATGCTTAAAACTCAATCAATGAGTGATAGAAACAGCTGAGTCAGACATCTGCTTAATCAGAATATTAACTTGTAACACAGATAATGAAATGCAGACGTTGCAACTTATAAACATTTACAATCTGTGTTCACTGTTCTTTACATCTACAGAGAAATCTTTAATCATTTCTCGCTTGAGCGAGCTATTCAAAAACGACTGCAAACAACTGATCATGAAAGATTTTAATTTACATCATTCTCACTGAAAGAAATGAAGATGCTTCACTCAACATACAGCAATCAACAGTTTACTTGACATCGTTATTAACATTAAGCTGAAATTATTGCTGAAATCAGACATTATTACTTGCAAAACTCATAATCAGTTTACAACTATTAATCTAGTCTTTAGCAGCGAGAAAATACAGTTCATGACACGCAAGTGCAAGATATGCATTAATCTGCATCAAGAATTGAATCATCTTTCAATTGTCACAGAACTTTGTCTACAAACAACTTCAGTACAGTCTTCAACTCAATGATTATGAAAGAAAATGAACACAGAAACATTGAGCGCGTATTTGCATATGCATCTTTCGTCAAATCATTCTTTGAACAGCAAGACAATGATGAATGAAAGAATGTGCAAAGTAATCAAGATGCTACAAAAGATCATTGAGAAATTTACTTTCTTGACAAAGTCATCAAGTTAAGCAAAGAACTTCTGAAATTCAAACTGCTCAGAGATAGTAATAAAATCAAGACAACTGCAAATTATATGAAAAATACAGAGCACATTAGATGCGTAAAATGAATATCTGAAATATAATGATCATAAAAACAAGATCATTCAACAAGCAAAGCGCGCACATTTCAGATCACAAATGCATGAGCTGAGTGATGCACTTAAGTTAATATGATGCTTCGCAAAATGAGTCAGAATCGAAAGTCAGCTATCTAAAAAACTTTCTCAGTTTTTGTCACTGAAGTGAAGTGACATTGAACAAATGACAATGACATTCAAGAAAAAAATTGAGATATTGCAAGAAAAATTCTTTCTCTCACTCTCTCAGACAGACATTAACAACATCATGAACACATTTATATTCTTGACAGTATCATTTGACTTACACATTTCAGAAGATGAAGTGAGACAGACAGTCAAAAGAATAAAAGCAGACAAAGCATCAAATATTTCAGACATTTTAAACAAAGTGCTGCAGATAAATCTTGCAAAACTGATTTCAATACTGATAAGTTTATTCAATGCATGTGTAATACACAGATATCATTCTAAGCAGTTTAAAAAGACTTAAACGATAGTATTACACAAATTGAAGAAGAGCAATTATATTGATTCAAAAACATATCAACTTATTGCTTTACTTGACATCATGAACAAAGCTTTAAAGTTGATCATGATTAAAAGATTGAGTGATATAACTGAGACTCATCACATGCTATCTGATGCTTAAATAAGAGTGAGTTGCAAGTGATTTGTGATCTCGACATTAAATCTACTAATAGATCAAGTTCACATGATATGAAGCTGCAAAATCAAATATGTAACTTTTATGCTAAGTTTAAATGTTGTTGAAATGTTTAATTAAGTCTTGCATGTCAGACTTCTGCATACTCTGAAAATAAAAAGAACTTCAGACTACATAGTCAAATGAGCATGCAGCTTTCTTGAGAATCAAGAAACATTGCTGAGATTCAATGAGTAAACGAGTGACATGCGTGAGATAAATGCAAACATATTGCAGAGATTTCTCATTTCATCAATTCTCTTTCTATTCTTCAACGCAAGTCTGATTGAGAAATGCAAAGCATTAAAAATTAAGATTGAAGTGCTCAACTTTGTAAATGACATTAACATTCTAACATACAATAAATTTATTGAAGAAATCTGCAAAACATTGAGCAAAGTGCATGATGTTTGCATTAAATGAGTTTGCACTCGTGATGTAACATTTGCATCAGAAAAGTATAAACTTACGCACTTCATCAGAAAATTAAAAAGATTTGACATAATGATTAATATATAAATAGAAAGTTCAATTATTAAGTCAAAATCAGATGTGCAAGTTCTAAAAGTACAACTGAACATGAAATTGCAATGAGACGTGCATCTTCATCAAATCAAAGTGAATCACGTCACATGAATGCTAGCACTTAGTCAACTTGAAGTCTTTACATGAGAGATAATCTTCACAAAAGCAAGATAAATATACTCAGCAGTAGTAAGATCAGAAATTGCATTTGAGACATCAGTTTGACATCAGCAAGAAAAAGAGAAAAAGCTGTCAGATAAAGAATGCAAACTTGAAACATTACAGAATCAGACTCTGCATCACGTTGCAGAAGCATTCAAAAGAGTAAGCATCAAGACTTTGAAAGCAGAAATGTACATAAACTCGCTGCATGTTCATCTGAACATGCTGCAAGACAAGATCACATTACACAGTTGAATCAATGATTATATACAGAAAATCAGATAAACATGCAAACTGATACACACTCATTTGATGAATGTCAATTGCATCATCTCTCGCTCTTTTATTTTCAAGAAAGTGATGCTTCTGAACAACTTAATTCAAGAAGATGTGAAAATACAGTTAAGATGCAGATGATTAACTTTCGCTGCAATAAATTCAACTAGTGACAGCATTGCAATAGCGCAGTATTACAGAAGTCAGTGAAAGCAATGATGAAAAAAATATAGAAAATGCATCGTAGTTGTTTACATCATCTTGACACAAAGATTACATCTGTTCAACAAGATGATAAAGATGCAAAATAATTTTCAGAAAGTTGAAAATACTTTCATCATTCACATCAGAATTGAATGCATAAGTTTGAATGTTTATTTGCACTTCACAAATGTTTCAGACGCAGATAGCATGCAATGCAACTGTGACTGAAATCATCAAATGATGAAACATGTATTCATGCATTGTTTGAACTGATTACATCTGCGATCAAGAATGTTACAAAACATTGATTTCTTAAATTATCAAATAATTGTTGCTATCACGAAGAGTCTTAAAGCAGCTGCAAGAATGATGATGAAAACGAAGCTTCTGAAGCAATTTAAAGTGACTAAGTCACTCATTCTTTAACATGCAATCAACGCGAACTAATTTAATACATAGTCTCATAATGATAATTTTGACTGCGTAGACTGATTATTAAGTTGAGTTTTCATATCTACATTCTGACTCAACTCAAGTACTTAAGTTGAACATCTTGACTTGACTCAAATACTCAAGTTGAACATTTCAATTTAACTTAATATTGATCTCAAGTCAAGTCAAAACTTGCTGACTTAACTCAATTCATCAAGCAATCAAATATGATGTCAAGAGAGTTAAATATAGAAATTTTTCCGATTTTTTCATCTTTGCATTATCTTTTTGCATTATCTTTTTGATAGAAAGTCATAAAGAAAAACATAAAGAAAAACATGAAGATCATTTGATAGAAAGCTATGATAAAGAGCTATGATAGAAAGTCATGAAGAGAAGTCATGAAGAAAAGTCATGAAGAAAAGTCATGAAGAGAAGCTATGATAAAGAAGCTATGATAGAGAAGCTATGATAGAAAAACATAAAGACTATTTGATAGAAAGTCATGATAGAGAGTCATAATAGAAAGTCATAATAGAATATCTATTTATTTATCTTCATGTCTTGATGAGTTGAGTTGAAAATTTCAAGTCAATACTTGATTTCAACTCTTTGACTCAACTTGAATACTTGAGTTGAACATCTCAACTTTACTCAAATACTCAAGTCAAGAATTCTGACTCAAATCAAGTCTTGATGAGTCAAGAACTTGACTCAATCTCGATGATTCAACTTGTCATGATCAGTCTACAACTGCGTGAAGCAGTCGTATAAACAGCGAGTGATTTTCTATCTCAGAGCGTTTTGTTCACTCAATATAGATAGCATAAAGTTTCTCATGAGTCAACTTAATCAATGTCACAAGAATGTATGAATTTATTATTATTATTATTATTATTGAATTCAATGTTTTTTGCACTTTGTTCAATATTTGATATATCTGCGTGAGTCTGTCTTTGCACTTCTTAGCTTTTCAAGATACATTTGTTTTTATCTCATTTCAGTTCAAATATTTTGATGCATTCAGATCTAAATTCAATCTGATAGAGTATTAAGATGAGTACATAATAAATATTCTTTTTCTGATAGAATGTTTTTTCAATAACTCAACTATTTAAATTGCATAGTTCTTGCACTTTTGATTTAATCATATCTTCATCAACGAAATTTCAACCTATTGAAAATATGTTGTATACGTTGCATGCAACATACATAGAACATAATCTCTATGCTGATTTTTCTCTTAAACTCAAGAGATTACTTAAAGAGTTTTCTTACAACAAATTCATAGTTCAAGATAAATAAAATCTTTCACTGCTCAGATTTCAACAGTTTACTTCTTAAGCATGAATTGCAGATGTTTCATCTGTGATACATATATGTATTGCAATCAATTTCTTCTTTAATCACATTGACATATGCTATTGTTCTTTCAAGTTATATAAATGATGTTTTCAACTAGAAATTGACTTTATTATTAAGACATTCAAGAGTCAAAACTCAGTGAAGAAATAAGATTCTTAAGATCAACAGTCATCATCATTGTATATCATGCTTTGCAGACACTCACTTCGCTTGAAAGTGTGCAACTCATTTATTTCATGTTATCTGTAAAAATCTTTCTCATGCAGATTAATCATGTTTTGCAAAAATGTTTATATGCTACATTTTTAATCAGATAGCGTAGTTCAATCATTCTTTACTAATTCACTTGTATCTTTCTTCTTTTAACGAAATCTTCTCATCAGCATATCACTTACATATAAAATGTCTGTATTTGAACATTTATTAAACAATATTAATGAGATTCTCAAGTTTGCTCATGTTAAACTTAATGAATCTTGTGAGTTGTTTGTATCATAGTAACAGACATACAGTTTTAACAAGATTTATACATAATTAGCATGTAAATTTAAAGAATGTTCATGATTTAAGTTCTTTTTGCTAATCATTCTCAACAAATCAAATGCAAGAATGTTCTGTCTCAATTCTTGTCATTGCAATGATGAGATACTGAATCAAAAGATTTTCATAAGCGATTTTTCTCATAGTTCTGTATTTTATTTGACTTTCTCATCTGCATGCAGATTGCTTGTAACATGCACATTGAGATTATTGAAGTCTGCGCGATCGCGAAAACTCTGCATGCAATCAACGCACAACGCTTTATCATCATGCAACGTCTCAATGTCATTCAAACTTTTGATAATCTTTAGACTTTACTGTAGCTAAACAGTAGATTTGTAATCAGCATTGCATACAGATGAGTTTCATTACTGATTTAATTTCAGCTGTGTAAAACAGTTGCACTACTATTATTTTTTCTGCTACTTTGTTTAAATAGTTTGACAGCATAATAATTCTGTATATTTTCAAAATTGAATAATTTGACTTATCTGATTTTTTCAGAATAATTCTCGTGCCTTTGCATCATATCTTTGAATGATAGTCATTTTCAATCAAATCTAAATATACTAAATTGAAGATTTTCAATATGCTTTTGTACGCTTACTGTATGATTATGAATGACATATCATCTGATTCAAGTGCTTTTCTGAATGTTAAGAAGTTAATAGCGTGCTTGATTTTCTTTTTGATAACTCTTGATTACTTTACACTTTCATTCAATAGTAATTCTTCATTGATTTGAATTTTTGAAGATAATGAGTACATTGCTTTCAGAAATATCTTGCACTTTTCATTGAATTCAATTTTCAATTCTTTTTGCAAGTTTTGTATCAAAGATAGATTTTTAATTAAACGTGATTTAGTGAACTTGTATGTTTGAAACACTTCTTTTTCTTCGAAGTTGTTTAAAAAATTGATTCAGAATTGATTTTTAATCAGCTTTATTGCATCATGATACGAATTTCGCATTTGCACTATCTTTGCTCATGCGTCATCATTTCTGCATCTTTTTCAGATTCGCTTTTTTGACAACAACGTTTTTTGCATTTCGATGAGCTCATTGTTTCATCAGAATTTTGATTTTGCGCATATTCGCTGTTTAAATACGAATAATTTCACTGTATTCTTAATGTATTCAGTCAAATACATGACTTTTGCTTCTAAGCTTATGATTCTTTGCATCTTGACAATCATTTTATCTTTCGACTTTTGCAAATGCTCATTAAAGTCTTTTCAATTGACTTTTTGCAAATTGTATGATGCATTCAATGAATTTTCAACTCACTTCATCTTTTTTGTAACTATTGTAAATAGAATTACTTTATGATTAAATTCTGTGTTTACATTCTTGTTTATATCAAAAACAATCACAACGCACGCATCATAAATTTTGAAAAAGAGCATTATAAACAAGACAAAGTGAATCTAAAAGATGATTGAACGACGATGAATTGCACGAATTGTAGCAATGCTGATTTGAAGATGATTGCAAGCGATGTCAATTCATCACAAGAAAACAGAGATGCAAGATCGAAATGCTCACGTGATGATAAAAAGAACGTTGCTAACATTATTGATCTACTAATAAAGATATCAACGTTAGAGAAAGAGAAGAGCAAAGATTATTCGTGAAAAAAGATAGCATTGAAGCTGATTCGACGTCTTCAACTCGACTCAGAAGAAAAACATCACGCGAATCAGAATGCATTCATTGCGAAGAATGTACAGAAACTGAAGACATCAGTTCAACTGCTTAACAAGCAGTTGCATACACAGAAAAACACACGTCTTTCAACGAAAATCACGTCATGAGCGAACGTGACAAGAGAAGAAATAGCGACGAGAGAGCAACGTTTCAGAAACAACTCGTCGTCGCTTTGCAAGAAACGAGAAGTCATGATTAAGATAATGAACAGAAGAGAAATAAAAGAGATACAGAAGAAGTCAATCAAACAGATTCTACAGAGAATTGCAAACATGTCGACAGATCAAAGAAATCTAATCGTGTCACTTTGCAAGCTGAGCAGCAATGACATTTTTCTTCACGCAGTTAGCTCAGATGCTTAAGCAAATCTGAAAAAGACTCAAACATAAGCAAAAGAAATCACGAGTTTGACACGCGTAGCACGTTGAATCTTCGCAATGCTGACACATGAAGTATGCACTACAATAAACATGAGCAATCAAGAAAAAATCATTGAAAGATTGATAAAAGATAACGCAAGACTTCATGAAGATCTGAAAGTTCTAAGAATAGTCTGACTCAAGAAGATAGCAGATAGCGAAAAGACTCATTCGTCGCTCATCATAAAGATCGCGATCGAAGCGATGACAAATCAACTAATGAACATGAGCATGCTAAACTTGTATCAAGAATGTGCATGCAAGCTATTCAAAAAGAACTATCACATCACACAATGCTTCAGATGTCACGAATTTGATCACATGATTAAGATCTGCAGAAAGAATCAGCGCTGCGAAAAATGCGCAGACAAGCATCACATAAAAAAGTGTGTGATGTCTTCAAATAGAAGATGTTGCGTCAATTGCAACGAAAATCATGAACTCTGAAGATGCATCTGTTTCAAGTGATGACAGCAAATGAAACAAGCGTTTGAAATCTATAGAAATAAATTTTTCAGATACTCTGAAACGTTTAAATATAATTACACATTCTTCTTGCTGTTTCTGAACTCTTTAGATTCAATGAACTTTTCAGATTCAATGAATTCTTTCGATTCAATGAATCTCTTGAGCTCAGCAACAGTCATGCTGAAAACATGCAGTTGAATCGCTGATGAATCAGCTTGACAGATAGTAGAGATCAAGAAGAGACAAGTCAATCTTTTCTCTTGCGTAAGTAATGACTCAGATGAGACAACATCTGAGCAGATTCAGAAACGTTCAATCAGAAAGTGAGAAAGATCATCGATGATCAAAAGCATATAAAGAGTCTTCTCATTGCAGAATCAACAACAGCTACGAATAACTTTATGATAAAACAGTCTTTTCTACGAATTCTACAGTACAACATCAGAAAATCATTAAGAATTCAAGAATCATTTCTAATTAACAAAGAAGTTCGCGAATTCAACATAGTAACTATACAGAAGCAAGATTGCAACAACAATGACTTGCAATCATTTAGCTCAGCACACAACTTCTTTCATCTAGTGAAAAACTCGTCATCTCAATCAAGAACATGCATATACGTTAACAAACATTTAAGACTCGATCAATGAATAGTAGAAACAGCTGAGTCAGACATTTGCTTAATCAGAATATTAACTCGCAACACAAATAATGAAATGCAGATATTAAGACTTCTAAACGTTTACAACTCATGCTCACTGTTTACTACATTCACAAAGAGATCTTCAATCATTTCTCGTTTGAATGAACTACTCAAGAATGACTGCAAACAACTGATTGTAGAAGATTTCAATCTACATCATTCTCACTGAGAGAGACGAAAATGCTTCACTCGTCATATGATGACTGATACTCTACTAAACATCATTACAAACACAAGACTGAAATTATTACTGAAATCAGACACTATTACTCGCGAAGCTCACAATCAATTTACGACGATTAATCTAGTCTTTAACAGCGAGAAAATACAGTTCATAACATGCAAGTGCAAGATACGAATTGATCTGCATCAAAGATTGAATCATCTTTTGATCATCACAGAGCTATGTCTACAAACAATCTCAGTGCAATTCTCGACTTGATGACTTTGAAAGAAAATGAATACAGAAGCATTGAGTGCTTATCTGCAAATACATTTATCTTTGAAACACTCTCTAGACGACAAGACTATGATGAATGACAGAGTGTGCAAGATTATCAGAGTACTACAGAAGATCATCGAGAAATCTACTCTTTTGACAAAGTCATCAAATTAAGTAAGAGACTTTTGAAATCAAAGCTGCTTCGAAGTAGTAATGAAATCAAGACGACTGCGAATCATATGAAAAATGCAAGACACATTAGAAGCGTGAAATGAATATCTGAAGCACAACGATCATAAAAACAAGATCATTCAACAAACGAAATGCGCACACTTCAGAACACAAATGCATGAGCTGAGCAAAGCACTCAAATTGATATGATGCTTTGCAAAATGAGCTAGAATCGAAAGTCAGCTATCTAAAAAGCTTTCTCAGTTTTCGTCACTGAAGCGAAGCAACATCGATCATATGATAACGACGTTCGAGAAAAAAATTGAGATACTGCAAGAAAAGTTCTTTTTCTCATCTTCTTAAGCGAATGTCAATGACATCGCAGAATCATTCATATCTCTGACAGTCTCATTCAATTCACGCATCACAGAAGATGAAGTGAAGCAGATAATCAAATGAGTAAAAGCAGACAAAGCATCGAGCGCTTCAGATATTTCAAACAGAGCGCTTCAAGCGAGTCTTGCAGAACTGATCTCAGTACTAACAAGTTTATTCAATGCATGCATAATACATAAGTATTATTTGAAGCAGTTCAAAAAGACTCAGACAATAGTACTACACAAATCAAAGAAAAGCGACTATATTGATTCAAAAACGTATCAACTCATTGCTTTGCTCAATATCATGAGCAAAGCGCTGAAGTCAATCATGATCAAAAGACTGAATGACATAGTCGAGACTCATTGCATGCTATCAAATGCTCAAATGAGAGCGAGATGCAAGCAATTCATGATCTCAACGTTAAATCTACTAGTAAATCAAGTTCACACAGTGTGAGACTGTGAAATTAAATATGTGATCTTTATGCTAAGCTTAGATGTCGTCAAAGCGTTTAATCAAGTCTCACATGTCAGACTTCTGCATACACTGAAAATGAAAAGAATGTCAAGCTACATAATTGAATGAACACGCAGCTTTCTAGAGAATTGAAAGACGTCGCTAATATTCAATGAATAAACGAGTGACATGCGCAAGATAAACGCAGACATATCACAGAGATCTTTCATTTCATCAATTCTCTTTCTATTCTTCAACGCAAGTCTAATTGAAAAATGCGAAGCATTGAGAATTAAAATCGAAGTGCTTAACTTCATAAACAATATTAACATTCTAGTCTACGACAGATTTACTGAAGAAATCTGCAGAACACTGAGCAAAGCATACAACGTCTGTGCAAAATGAGTTTGCATCAGAAAAGTATGAGCTTACGCATTTCACTAGAAAATCGAAGAGATTCAACATGATGACTAGCATACAAATAAAAAGCTCAGTTATCAAATCAAAATCAGATGTATGAATTCTAGAAATATAACTGAACATGAAACTGCAATGAAGCGCGCATCTTCGACAAATAAAGACGAATCACGTCACAAGAATGCTGACACTTAGTCATCTTGAAGTTTTCACATGAGAAGCTATCTTCACAAAAGTGAGACAAGTATACTCAGCAGTAGTGAGATCAGAAATCATATTCGAAGCGTCAGTCTGACATCAGCGCGACAAGAAAGATGAACTGTCGAGCAAAGAATGCAAACTAGAAACACTTCAGAATCAGACTCTGCGTCACGTAGCAGAAGCATTCAAAAGAGTAAACATCAAAACTCTAGAGACAGAAATATACACAAGTTTGCTACATGTTCATTTGAACATGCTACAGAACAAGATCACGCTACACAGTTGAGTTAATGATTGAACGCAAAAGATCAGACAAGCATGCAAACTAATACGCGCTTATTTGACGAAAGTTAATCGCGTCATTTTTCGCTCACTCGTCATCAAGAAAATAGTACTTCTGAATGTCTTCATTCAAGAAGATGCAAAGATACAGTCAAGATGCAGATGACATACTCTCTTCTTCATAATGATTTCAACAAGCGATAGCATTGCAATAACGCAGTATCACAAAGATCAATGAAATCAATGATGAGAAAAGTACAGAGAACGCGTTGCAGACATCAAAATAATCTCAGCACGAAGATCACATCTGAGCAATAAGATGATAAAGATGCGTGATGATTTTCAGAAAGCAGAAAGCATTCTCATAATGCACATCAGAATCAAACGCATAAATCTGAACACTTATCTGCACTCTAGAAACGTTTCAGACATAAATAGCTTGCAATGTGACTGCGAATGAAGTCATCAGACGACGAAGCATGTACTAATGCACTGCTTGAACTGATTGCATCTGCGATCAAGAATGTTACAAGATGCTGACTTCTCAAACTATTGAATAATCGTTGTCATCACGAAGAATCTCAAAGCAGTAGCGAAGATGATGATGAAAACGAAGCTCTTAAAGTAATTTAGAGTGACTAAAACACTCGTTCTTTAACGTGCAATCAACGCGAACAAATTTGATACATAGTTTCAAAACTTACTGTTTCAACTGCGTGAAGCAATCATGTAGACTGCGAGTGATTTTCTACCTCAGAGAGTTTTGTTCACTCGATACAGATAGCATAAAGTTTCTCATGAGTTGATCTAATCGATGTCACAAGAATGTATGAATTTATTATTATTATTATTCTTGTTTATATATTAATTCTTAATGTGATTATGCATATTCTTTGATGCAAATGCTAAATCAAGTATCGAGCTTGACTGATCTGAATAGCTGTGATATATGTTTATATCAGAAGTGTTAATCAGATCATACTTGTGCAAATTTACTCAATTTATTAACGCTTTCGTTCTAATAAAGTTTGAAATTTTTGCGTTTCATCAGCTATGATGTGCATAAAAGTCTTTGACAATAATAACTTTTTGCTCAGAATTTAGCATAACTTTTGCTAATTCTCGCTCAATTATGTATAATTGCTCGTCATCTGCATTTTGTGACTTTTCATTGTAAATATTGAATAATAAAATTTCTTTCTGAATTTTATTGTTCACTATTGATATTGCTTGCATATCTTTGCTATTGACTATGTCTGATCTTGATGTGCATGTAAATTTCTTTGCGTTTTTTGCAACAAATATCAGTACTCTGATTCAAGTATTCTGAACATTTGATTTGATGCAGATAAATGATGAATGCGAAATTGTTATATTCTCATCTTTCATTCATGATTCTTGTAGTATAATCATATCTGCATTGTTTTTTGCAAATTTCATGCATGCGTGCATAATTTGCATTGATCTTTCATAATTGTGCTGTAGAATTTAAATATTTGACTTGTTTGCAAAGCTTTCGTCATTTGCGTTGTTTTGTGACATTTTGACTGCAATACTCATTACAATTTCGTGACTAAATAATCTTTTTATGAGCTAATAGACTGAGCTGTCTGATATGTTTTGCACATTATGCTATTTGCAAAGTTTGCATTTTGACAGTTGCAGCAATTAGAAATCATGTGATTGCATGATTGCTTGTCTTTGCACGTAGATAGTTAACATTTATGCTCTTAGATCTGATGATTTCGCTTGCAGTATAAACATCTTGATAATCTGTTACATTTGTTTTATAAATGTTCAAAGATTTGACATTTTTGACATTAAGCATTTAATCAACAGTTTCTATATTCAACTGTTTGATATGTTGATCTTGTTGTTAAAAGTCATTTTTCAAATGTTTTTGTGCTTCTGTCTCGATTTTGAAAGCTAAAATCATTGATGCGTGCTTATTTCGTGATTGATTTTCGCTTTTAGATAATCATATAGAATTGATTATTAGTTTCAATTCAAGGTTGAAGAACTTTAATTCAATTTTTAGATTTTTCATTTCAGTTTTCATGTTGAAGATTTTGATTTTCAGACTATGTATGACTATTTTGTGTCATTTCTCGTCTTTCTTAATGCTTTTAACATCAAAAACATGCTCTTATATTGCTCTTTGCGCTAGTAAGACGTCTGCGATGTATTTTTTTAAGATCATCAGAGCAATGTTGTTTTTCTTTTGCATTTTGACTATCATGATGACTATTACATTGATTTTCGCCTTTTTCAATGTGTTATTCATCGAATCTCGCATTTTCATCATCTTTAAAGTTTAGTTCTCATTTTTGAGATTGATAATGAATCTTCTTTCGCGATACGATATTTCTTGTGATTTTGGCGAGAATTTCTTGATGATCAGGTTTCATTCGTCTGCATTTGCATTTGCATTTATGTTTGCATTTGCATTTATGCTTGTAACTTGAGCTGCTTTTTGCGCATATATAAGCTTTTGCGTTGATTTCTGCGAATTTTGCATGACTTGCAACGTTTGTGAATTCTGCGTCTTCTGCAAGATTTGCGAATTCTTTGTCATTTGCTTTGCATTAATTTTCTTTTTGATGTTTTCAGCATTTTGTTGAATTAATTATAGAATGATCTTCAGTTTGTTGTTTATTTAACTTTGAAGTTGATTCATTTGCTTCTGAATCGAGTTTTCTATGCTTTCGTTGCATGCTCTTTGAATGTAAATTAAGCTATGATTTATAATCTCTTTCTGTTCTGATATTGCTTGTCTTAGCTGATTGACTGCGAATTCAATTCTTTCACGCAGTCTCTTTATCTGCATCTTTTTAGAGATGATTTTTTTTATTTCTTCATTAAGTGCATGCAGTCTATAACTATGACACTGTCTAGACGCTGTGCATATGTTAGATTACATGTATCTTGATCAAAGTCGCTGCTTTATATCTTCTCATTGATCAATCACATCGATAGTTTGCGCAAACAAGCACTTTCAATCAAACAACTTCTTTCTTTCGTGCTCTCGTTTTCTCGTCTCTTCATGTTCTTCTCACTTTACTTTTTCATTCTTAATAGTCATTTTCTTGTTGCAATTCAAGTACTTTTCAAGTACTTTAACATTACGATTCTTTCAATCTTGATGATAAACAACGTCAATATAATGTTTGTAATATTGACATTAAAAATACATCATTGAAGGAAAAAATGACGAAAACGAATTACTTAAACTATCTAGAGACAGAGCACATCATTGACATGATGCTTGCGCTTCATTCTGATCATCAAAGACAGATAAGAAGCATCATCAACGTGATGTTAACAAGTAAACGAGAGATGATTATCATCATCTTGCAGAAGAATTCAGTCAAGATGAAAGATATACAGAAGAAATTACACAAGCTGCAAGTACTTTATGAACTCAACGAACGTAGAAACAACGAGTTGATACTCTGAAAGAAGATGAGAAGTTTGACAGAAATGATAGAAAAGCTGATGCATCAACGCGTCACTGCGTTAACTGTCAATCAGCGCATGAAGAATCAGCTGAAGAGACTGAAAAAGATAATGAGCAGACTTGAAAAAGAGTTCATAAAGAAGAGAGAACACGTTGACAGCTGAGCAAAGAGAGTGAGCATGAAGTCGATGACATTATTTGAGAGTTATTCTGTGTTCAACGTCGACATATCGTTGTCAATGCAAAATCATTGCAAGAAATTTGAAGTAAAGATCTTCATCAAAGAGAAAAAAGAAGTAAAGAGAATCATGACAACAATAATGAAGAACATAGTGAAATGAGCGAAAGAAATTGACATCAACGAGACATTATCAATATGCAAAAACATAGAGATGATGAAGAAATAATTGAAACTGCTGATATTTTGAATCAAGACAAAGAGCAGCAAGAAAACACTGAAGAAAAACGATTTTTGAATCAAAGAGATATTATTAAATGCATGTTTATGCAAGATTAATTTTAAAGTAGTGATACATGAAATTAAAGTTAAAGAAATGTCTAAGAACATAGAGAAGAAAGAAATGAGAATGCTCATCAAGATCAACAAAGACATACATTCAGAAATAAAGATTCAAAAGATTGAGTAACTCACAAAAGAAAATGAGCAGAAGAGATACATTTTGCTGATGATATGCATAGTCAGCGCTAAGATGATGAACAAGCTGATCAATGAGAAAGTATATCATGAGATCAACATAAAGATCACACAGTTCTACGACTTAAGCTGCAGAGTGCATCAATGTTTAAAGTGTCAAGAATATAATCACAAGATGTATGAATGCAAAAACAAGCAGAAATGTGTTTACTGCATGTTAAATCATCGTTTAAAGCAATGTTTTTACAAACAGACTTAAAACATGTGAAAATGTGAAGCATATCAAAGCATATACAAAGTCTTTGACTCTCAATGTCATAAATGACAAGCTGAAAAAGAAAGAATAAAAAGAGTCACAAAGCACAAATCTCTATATCATGTTGTACAAGAGCAGAAAGAACTTAAGACAGCAACATCAAAGATATTCACAGAAATATTTATCAATCTGAAATTGCTGATGAACAATGACTTGAAGAGAAAGCAGAGACATTCAATGAATGAAAGTTATCTGCTCAGCACAGTCATTACATCAGAAAACACTATAATGAATCACTTGATCAAGAAGTCAAGATCAAATGAATTGAAATTAACATTAATCACATTATTGTTAATGTCATCTTCTGTTAAGAATTTTACAAGTGAAGTAAACACTTCATAAATACTCAAGAGAACACAAAACAGTCTGAAATGTGAACTTTAATATTTCAGCAAAAGAAGCTTTGAATACTACAATACAACGTTCACAAGTTTAGAAACAAAATGATGATAATGTTATTATATGAGAAAAAGATAAAGAACTATGACATTTTGATTCTTCAAGAATTCTGATGATTTAATGACATTTTCAGAGCATACTGCTCAGCAACTGTCAACTTCATGCTGAAGAATAATGAAGATAGAATCTGTTTCTACATAAATAAGAAAATTGACAGCAACATCTGATACTCAACATAATACTTCAAAGATGTAAACACAATTACGTTATAAACATTAACAGATGATGCACAGATGACTTAAAGAGTTATACACATTCATGAAGCATACAATTCATCACTCAAAGATCATGAAATTATTCATGAAAAAGAAAATCTTTCAGACATTGAAAAGATACTGCACATGTCAAAGAAAAGCATTCTTGTAAAAGACTTTAATCTGCATCACTTCACATAAGAAGAATCATTCTATTCAAGACAACATTTATTGTTGAATGAGTTAATTAAAATGATCACAAACATTGATACATCACTAGCATTATCTCAAGATACAATTATGAGAAATTATCAAGAATCTCAAATGACAATAAATCTGATCTTCACGACAGATGACATTATGAATCGATTAATATGATGTGAAATCAACAAAGAAATGAAAAACTTCTTAAATCATTTATTGATACAGACGATTATAGATTTCAGAATCTGCAAAAAGTCAGCGCGAAAATTGCGTTGCAACTGAAAAACAATGAATGAAGAGAAGTTCATTAATACTTTGAAAGAACAAATGTTAAAATCATTGTTGAATCATGAAATAAGATATTGATGCATAAATGAATACATCAAGCAATTGCTGAATGCATTGAAGAAGATCATTGAGATTTTCACTCTTTGAGTGAGATAACATGAAATGATCAAAGCAGAATGAACGAAGAAGTGTACAAAAATCATTAAAAGTATGCAATGAATGAGAAGAAGCTGTTGAATCATTGATAATTGAACAGAGTACATTCAAGCATATGACAAGAAGAGCAAGATCATCAGAAAATAGAAACGCAGTAAATATCAAAAGATCATGCAGAATGTTAAACAATTCTCAAGAGAACTGTTTAAAACTGCGAAATGAGTAAGAAATGCAATTGCAAACACATTAACTTAAGTGACAATTCTTTCTTTGATCAAGTCAGAGTGTTTTGACATCATCACAACAGCGCAGAATAAAGTAAAGATGATGTTTCAGACTCACTTTTTATCATCTTCAAAGATTTTTATGCTGAACACAATAAACTTCAAGTATTTGCTCTTGATTGAAGATGACATCTCATTGATGCATCATGAAATTAAGAAAGTCATCTACAAAGCGACATCTGACAAGATGTTGAGACACACAAGATACATAAATAGAATAATGCACAGACTCGTTGACAACACATTAGAATAAATATGCTTTCTTTTTGAAAGATGTTTACAGAAGAAAATACAATCAACTCAGTTCAAGAGTGCAGTCACAATAATGATGCAAAAGTCAGACAAGAAAAATTACTTTAATGCAAAAATATATAAATTAATTGCATTACTTGACACATTGAGCAAAGTATTAAAGTTCATTGTATTTGAACATCTGTAAAATGTTATAGAAGCTTGCAACTCAATATTGAACATTCAGATGAGAGCTTGCAAGCACAGATCAATAAATACGACTTTGCAACTAATTATAGAAAAGATACATACTGTGTGAAGTGACATGAGAAGAAGAGTAGTCTCACTGCTAAGTCTGAATGAGAAGAGTACGTTTAACAATATGATGCACAGCAAACTTTTACATGACATGAAGAAGAGAAAAGTTTCTAGACTGCTTCTTGAATTTGTAAAGAACTTTTTGAAAAATCAACGCATTATGATCACAATTGATGATTACACAACAATGAAATGCAGCGTGAACATTAACATATCACAAAACTCTTTACTATCATTGATATTATATTTGTTTTACAATGTGAACTTGTTAGAAGCATATGATGACATCAAGCTGAAAACTAACTTCATAAACTTCATGAATGACATCAATATCTTGATATACAAAGAGTTTATAAAACGCAACTGCAAAGTTTTTAGCGAAATTTATAATAAATGCAAACAGTGATCAAAAATGCATGACATCAAATTCTTAATGACAAAGCATGAACTGATTCACTTTATAAAAACTTCTAAATAATTTAATATGAAAGTTGATGTAAAGCTGATGAAACATCAGATTGACTTAAAATCAAATATTAGAATCTTGAGAGTTCAATTGAATTTCAAGTTGAGATGAGTGATTTACATGCATCATGTTGAAGCAAAACTAGTGATTAAACAAAAGATTATGCAGACAATTATTGAGTTTACTTGAGACTCATCAATAATGATGAGTAAGCAAATATACTTCGTGATGATGCATTCTTTGCTTAGTCACAAAGTCATTATATGATATACATTATAGAAAGTGAAAGATCATCAAAAGAATTTGAGTATCAAGCTGAAATCAGTGCAAGAAAAAGCATTACAACAGATCATCAATGTTTATCAAGTGACATCAACAAAGACTTTACAGATGAAAATGAACATGATGTTGATAAATATTCACTTACAAAAGCTGATACAAAAATCGATAATAAACATGAACTCTTGAAAATCAGATAAAGTTATCAAGATGATAATGCATCGAATTTGCAACAACTTGACATTCAAAAGAGATTGAAAATCAAAGTTGTATAAAACATCTTTACAGCTGAAGTGAAAGTGAATGAAAAAAACATTTGAATAAACGAAGATGAATTGAAATCATTTCTACACAGTGACTCTCTGATCAGAATCATTGAAGATAGTTATAGTTGCAAACAAGAAAATGTCAATAAGATAATATAATCTCGACATATTCACATTGAAGCAAAGAATTTACTTAAATAATAATGATAGCAGAAACAATGTTACAGTGATCGTGATGAGAATAAACTGAAAACTAAATAAAAGACTGAGAGAATTGACTTTAATCATCACTCATCATGATGAGCTGAAAGAATTAGTCATGAAGATGAAACATTTTGCAGACGTAGCAACAGTGAATCAAGAATGTCATGAAAAGATATACAAAGTATACAATGATAGTCAAACTTCTCTGAAAACAGTGAAAGTTATGATATCAACAAAAAATCAGATACGTCTGCAATGAGTTCAAATCATGCATGAGAGCATTTAATCTTAAGAAGTCATGCTGAAGTTACATTGAGTAGCAAAACATGCAGAAGTACTTGAAAATGAAGTGATAAACAAGATAATTAATGATGCACATAATTTATCTTTATTGTTGACTGAGCATCAACGCACTGAAGTGATGATGAGACTGATGCTCATACAGAAACAAATCAGATAAACATGAAAAGTAGTTTGAAAAGAGAAATTCAACGCAGCTCATTTTCAATATTTGACATCAGAGATGACACATCAATATTTGCAATTGCACAAGAATCATGCAAAGTCTTACAATGCATTATTGACGCAGTTACGCATGAGAAAAATTAACTTCAATTAATTTCTACATGAGAGATGAATACTTGATATCACTATGACAATATGCAAATGCAACAAAGATTAAATGTTAATCAAGCATGTTCTATTAACATGTTTCAAATGAAAGATAGAATGAAAGATGATGCAATGTGAAGAGAACATCATGAACTTAAGAAAGCTTCTAGAAATCATGAGTGTGATGACAGTGATCATTTGAATGATATTTTTGACAAGTATACTAAATCAATTTTAGACTGTGACATCATTAAAAAGTCAGATGAAAGAGAGAAAGAGTAGAAAAGAAGCAAGCTCATAAAGTTTTTACATTGAGAACAGTTACAGTATAGAGCGCAGAGAAAAAGCAATAGTAGATATGAAAAGAGCGCTACGCTAGCACAATGCTTGCTACAATATATAGAATCTTGCATAGACTCACAATGAGTGTTGAATCGAGTAAGAATTCAAAAAATATATATATAATGTTCATGTTTTTGAACTGTGCTTTTGCTTTAAGCTGTAACTGTTCTGCTCTATAATGTTTGCAATTCAATAGTAAGTGCTTTAACGTTTGTCTCGTCTTACATATTTCATAGCATTTGTTCAAATTATTCTTTGATAATTAATGCAAATAGCTTTTGAAATAGTCATGTCTCATTTTTAGCTGTATAAACGTTGAAAACGTCAGTCTGTTTATTTTTTAAAACTTCTTTAATGATTTGTAACTCAGATTCATTCTCGCTGTGTGCTTCTGATACTGATTTTCTTTTTTGATGCTGTCATTTCATGCAATTAGTCATTGCTCTTTTATCTCTTTGTTTATTTGCTTTTTGATGAAGCTCATAATTATTCTTTTTCTGATGTCGATTATTAATCTTTTTTATGTCACGTCTTTGATCAATTGATTCACTGCTTCGTTTTTGATGATGTCTTTGCAACTTAATACTCACTGTATGCAAATATGACATCGATTTTGTTGCAGATTAATCAGATTTTGTTGTATGTTATTGAATAACTTCAAGTTGACATTGCTCTTTGCTTTTAATCTTTGCAGCGTCATTTGACTGTCTGTGTACACTCAAATTTCGCTGCCTTCAGATGTTTCTTCGCTGCATATCGCGATTGCATCGTCAATAACTTGCAATTTCGCTTTCGTTATGATTATTTCATCGATCACGCTTGTCGTCTTACTGCATCTAACAGACTTGTGCGTGAATATCATTGCAATTTCAATTTCTGTTTTGAGCTTTGCTATCTTTTTTCAAGTTTGCAATGCATTGATGTACATCATCTTTAGAGATGACATTGTAGCATCTGCTAGTACTAACTTCAATGCTAACTTCTTTTTGCAAACTTTTCATTGCTTTTCACTTTTTCATTTCTTTGAATTTCACAATCGCTCATGTTTGCTCTTTTTGCTGCGAATTTGCATTTCGCAGATTGATTGTATTCTTGTCATTATGCGCATTTGCATGTGAATTTAGCATCAATGCATTGAGTGAACTAAACATATATTACATTTTTCTATTTGCTGATGTGAGCGATTTTTGTTGACTGTGAAATAAATCAACAATGTTGTTCTGCAGTTGTTTGCTTGTTGACAAACTCATGCTAAGTTCATTTCATAAATTTATTTCAATTTCTAATGTTAACTTTTTGAATTCTATCGTTGATGTTTTAAATTCTGATGTTGAGCTATTGCTTTCGCTGAGTTTCGCGTTAATGTCTGCGAAATGAGAGAGAGAAAAGCGCATGAAGCGACTCTTTATATTTCTTTTCATCGAGAGTTTTTTCGAGTTTTGAGCTTTAAACTTCTAGAAAATTCACTTGACATCACTTAAATATTTCTTTAATCTCTTACTCAGAGCGTTTCACTTAGACAGTAATTTTAGTGTATAAATTTCTCAATTTCTATCTTAAAATCTGCAATAAATCATCTTTTATTATCAACTTATGTCAGATGAAAATGATATAAATTTAGTTTGCAAGAATTTAGATTACTCTTTTTTGATAGAAAATGCTTAATGCAATTGCTTTATATTTCAAATATTAAAGTAGTCATGTTATCTTGCTCAGAATAATAACGACTGATCTCAACTTATTGTCTTATGCATCAAGAAAAAGTAAAACAAATAGTGATTTGATAAGAAATGCTGTACTTTTCTGAAACAACATTGTTTCTTGTGCAATCTTCAAGTGTAAAAGAGAGTTCAATTTCGATTTTTGCTTCAGCATGTAATCTTCTTTGCTGTTCTGAGATCAATTGATGAATTATTCTTTTCATCTGAGCTTGCTCTTTGATTTGTTACTCAAATTACTGTTTGAGTTGATGATTCTTTCTTCTTGTGATGAACTCTTGTTTCATCGTTGATTTTGATCTGCGTAAGCGCGAAAAATTTCAATTTTCGATTTTTACCTTGCGACGCAGTCATCTGTGAAGCTATTGAGTTGAATAAGAGCTTGTTTTGATTGTACGATTGTGCTCTATAACTTGTCGATCGATTTGATATATCATATGCTTTGATAAATCACTGTCATCAATGTGAAATTGTTTTTTACGAAAAAGATTCTATTAAAAGCATACAAAGAGTCTTCTTATGACAGAGTCAACAACAACTATGAATAACTTTATGATGAAACAATCTTTTCTACAAATTTTACAGTACAACATCAGAAAGTTATTAAAAATTTAAGAATCATTTCTAATTAACAAAGAAGTTTGCGAATTCAACATAGTAATTATATAGAAATAAGATCACAACAACAATGACTTGCATTCATTTAACTCAGCATACAACTTCTTTCATTTAGTGAAAAACTCATCATCTCAATTAAGAACATGCATATACAATGCTGATCATACATTGAAAGTGCATGTGATAACAACAATTTATCAAAGCGTATAATATATCAAATTAATCAACAAGTTAGAGAGCACAATCATATGATCAAAATGATCTTTCATTCAACTTAATAACTTTACAGATGACTGTGTCACAAGATAAAAATCGAAAATCGAAATTTTTCGCGCTTATGCAGATCAAAATCAACAACGAAACAAAATTTCATTAAAAGAAGAAAGAATCATCAACTTAAACAGTAATTTGAGTAACAAATCAAAGAGCAAGCTCAGATAAAAAGAAAAAGTCATTAATCAATCTCAGAACAGCAAAAAAGATTACATGCTGAAGCAAAAATTGAAATCAAACTCTCTTTTGCATTCAAAGATTGTATAAGAAACAACGTTGTTTCAAAGAAGTACAGTATTTCTTATCAAATCACTATCTGTTTTAAATCAGCAATGAAACTTATTTATACACAATGCTGACTACAAATCTATTGTTTAACTACAGTAAAGTTTAGAAATTATTAAAAGTTTGAATAACATTGAGATGCTGCATGATAATGAAGTGCTGTGCATTGATTGCATGCAGAGTTTTTATAATCATACAGACTTTGATAATTTTAATGTGCATGTTACAAAGCAATCTGCATGCAGATGAGAAAGTTAAATAAAATGCAGAACTCTGAGAAAAATCGCTTATGAAAATCATTCAATTCAGCATCTTGTCATTGCAATGATGAAAACTGAGACAGAATATTCTTATGTTTAATCTGTTGAAAGTGATTAGCAGAAAGAACTTGAATCATGAACATTCTTTAAATTTACATGCTAACTATGTATAAATCTTGTTAAGACTGCATGTCTGTTACTATGACATAAACAACTCACAAATCTTATTAAGTTCAATATGAGCAAACTTGAAAGTTTTGTTAATATCGTTTAATAAACATTCAGATACAAACATTTTATACATAAATGATATGTTAATGAAAAGACTTCATTAAGAAAAGAGAAACATAAGTGAATTAATAAAGAATGATCGAACTATGCTGCTTGATTAAAAGTGTAACATATGAATATTTTTGCAAAACATGATCAATCTGCATGAGAGAAATCTTTATAAATAATGCAAAACAGATGAATTGCACGCTTTACAAGCGAAGTGAGCATCTGCAAAACATGATATACAATGATGATAACTATTGATTTTAAGAATTTTATTTCTTCATTAAATTCTGACTCTTGAATGTCTTGATGATAAAATCAATCTTTAGTCAAAGATATTATTTATATAGCTTGAAAGAACAATAATGCATGTTGATGTGATTAAAGAAGAAATCGACTATAATATACATACATATTGCAGATGAAACATCTGCAACTTATGCTTAAGAAGTAAACTGTTGAAATTTAAGCAGTGAAAGATCTCATTCATCTTGAACTGTGAATCTGTTACAAGAAATTCTCTTTAAGTAATTTCTTGAGTCTAAGAAGAAATCAGCATAGAGATCATGCTTTATGTATGTTGCATGCAACGTATACAACATATTTTCAATAAACATTATTGAGAATGAAAAAGCAGATCAATTGATCAAAATTGCTGCTTAAGAAGTATCAGTTATTGACAACATGAAAGCAATCATCATAAGCTTTGTCAAAAAGCAAATTTGCAAAAAGATAAAATTATAATGATTAAAGATCTGAAAAAACAGTATCAAAAAGAAAAATCAGTATTAAAAGAACATATCAAATGTGAATTTAAGTCATAAATCACTAAAAGAGTTAAGAAAAATCAATAAATTAACGTTTTCAATTTTTATTCAGCTGAAAATAAAACATGATTATTTCAAGAGCTATTTGCATCGATTATCAGAGAATAATTTGAACAAATGCTATGAAATATGCAATGCAAGACAAACGTCAAAGCATTTACTGCTGAACTGCAAACATTATAGAGCAGAGCAGAGAAAACTTAAGAAAAAAGTTTAGCTCAAAAATACAAACATCATATTGACACTGTTCATCATCAAGATTGAAAGAATTGCAACATTAAAGTATTTGAAAAATACTTGAATTGCAACGAGAAAATGATTATTAGAAACAAAAGAGTAGAACGCGAAGAGTGTAAAGAAATGAAGAAAAACGAAAGTATGATTGCAAGAGTTTGAGCAAAAGCACTTGTATATGCAAACTATTAATGTGATTGATCAATGAGAAGATATAAAGTAATGACTTTGATCAGATTACATGTAACATAGCACATACACAGCGTTTAAACAATGTCATAGTCATAAACTGCATGCACTTAATGAAAAAAAAAGACAGATGATTTGATTTCTTTATGATGATTTCAATAAATGATAGCATCACAATAGCATTATATCACAAAAATCAATAAAAGCAATGATGGAAAAAATACAAGAAATGCATTGCAGATATCAATGCAATCTCAAAACAAGAAAAAGAACATGTAATAACAATGATTTATTAAAGCGTATTATCATGATGAATTGATACATAAAGATTAAATCAAAGACTAAAGTCAAAGACTGAGTTGAAGATCAGATCTGAATTAGCTCTGAAACTTTGTGACTTTGTCAAGATATTATTTAAATCATGTCATATCTTTGACTTAATATGTCATAAGTTATGTCATGTTCAACTTGACAATGCTTAACAAACTTTCTATAGTCAATTGATTCTCTTGAGTTATCGAGAACTTCTTAATAATTAACTTTATCATAATATATACTCATTCTGTGTCTGCTTGAGATATCACATTATCATATCACTTTTATAAATTTCTTTTATTCATTTAATAAATTTAATCATCACAGTTTTAATTATTTCAAACTCTTTTTAAAAGTGATGATTCAATATTCAAGCATGATAACAGTAATGCAATCACAACAGAATTGCAACGATGACATCTTGATCTTGCAAAATATCACATCAGAAAACGAACGTTGTATAATGAAATAAGAAAGCAAAGAAGCAAAAGATGAATTCTCTTTTAATATTAATAAACAGCTGATTTAAGCAATGCTTTAACATGATGAACTGTGAAAGAAATAAAAGTTAACAATTATTCAATCAAAGATTGAGACTTTGCAAGTCATTGAATTGATGAAGAAAAGTCATTCAGCTTTCATTCAAGTTTTCATTGAGAATAATAATAATAAATTCATACACTCTTGTGACATTGATTAAGTCAACTCATGAGAAACTTTATGCTATTTATATCGAGTGAACAAAACTCTCTGAGATAGAAAATCACTCACTGTCTATACAACTACTTCATGCAGTTGAAACTATCATTATGAGACTATGTATCAAATTAGTTCACGTTGATTGCATGTTAAAGAATGAGTGACTCAATCACTTTAAATTGCTTCAGAAACTTTGTTTTCATCATCATTCTTGCAACTGCTCTGAGACTCTTTGTGATAGTAATGATTATTCAATAGTTTGAGAAGTTAACGTCTCATAGCATTCTTGATTGCAGATGCAATCAGTTCAAGCAATGCATGAGTACATGTTTTGTCATCTGATGATTTCAGTCACAGTCACATTGCATGTTATCTGCGTCTGAAACGTTTCTGAAATGCAGATGAACATTCAGATCTATGCATTCAATTCTGATGTAAATGATGAGAGTGCTTTCAACTTTCTGAAAATTATTTCACATCTTTATCATTTTGTTAAACAGATGCAATCTTTGTGTCGAGATGATGTGAACATCTGCAATGCATGTTCTATATTTTTCTCATCATTGCTTTCACTGACTTTTGTGATACTGTGCTATTGCGATGCTGTCACTAGTTGAAATCGTTGCAGCGAGAACTAATCACTTGCATCTTGACTGTATTTTCGCGTTTTCTTGAATTAAATTATTCAGAAGCGTCACTTTCTTAATGATGAAAAAGCAAGAAATGATGTGATTGACATTCATCAGACGAGCGCATATCAGTTTGCATATTTATCTAATTTTCTGTATACAATTGTTGACTTGACTGCGTAACGTGATCTTGTCTTGCAGCATGTTCAGATGAACATGCAGCGAACTTATGTACATTTCTGCTTTCAAAGTCTTGATGCTTACTCTTTTGAACATTTTTGCAACGTGATGCAGAATCTGATTCTGTAATGTTTCAAGTTTGCATTCTTTGTCTGACAGCTTTTTCTTTTTTTCTCGCTGATGTCAGACTGATGCTTCAAATGCAATTTCTGATCTTACTACTGCTGAGTATATTTGTCTTGCTTTTGTGAAGATTGCTCTTCATATGAAAACTTCAAATTGACTAAGTGCTAGCATTCATGTGAGGTTTTTTTTATTTTTTATTTCTTCATTAAGTGCATGCAGTCTATGACTATGACACTGTCTAGACGCTGTATGTATGCTAAGTTATATGTAATCTGACCAAAGTCGCTGCTTTATATCTTTTCGTTGATCAATCACATCAATAGTTTGCGCATACAAGCGCTCTCACTCAACTCTCGTCATCGTACTCTCGTTTTTCTTTGTTTCTTCGCACTCTTCGCGTTCTACTCTTTCGTTTCTAATAGTCATTTTCTCGTCGTAATTCGAGTATTTTTCAAATACTCTAGTGTTGCGATTCTTTCAATCTTGATGATGAACAGTGTCAATATAGTGTCTGTGTTTTTGAGCTGAGCTTTTTCCTTAAGCTTTATCTGCTCTGCTCTATAATGTCTGCAGTTCAGCAGTAAATGCTTCGACGTTTGCCTTGCATTGCATATTTCATAGCATTTGTTCGAATTATTCTCTGATAATCGATGCAAATAGCTCTTGAAATAGTCATGTCTCATTTTCAGCTGAATAAAGATTGAAAACGTTAGTCTATCGATTTTCCTCATCTCTTTTAGTGATTTATGACTTAGATTCACCTTCGATATGTGCTTTCAATACTGGTTTCCCTTCTTGATGCTGCTTTTCCAGACATTTAACCATTGTAATTTCGTCTCTTTGCAAATTTGCTTTTTGACGAAGCTTATGATGATTGCTTTCGTGTTGTTGATAACTGATAATTCTTGAGCAGCGCTTTTGATCAATTGATCTGCTTTTTCGTTCCCAATAATGCTTTTGCGACTCGATATTCACTGTATGCGAATTTGACACTGATTCTGACGTAAATTGATCAAGTTTTGTCGTATGTCATTAAATAACTTCGCATTGACGTTGCTCTTTGCGTTTAGTCTTTGCAAAGTCATTTGACTGTTCATGTACACTCAAATTTCGCTGTTTTTGAGTGCTTTTTCGCTGTATATTGCGATTGCATCGCTAGTAGCTTGCAGTTTCGCTTTCGTTGTGATTGTTTTGTCGTAAACGCTTGTCGCTTTGCTGTATCTGACGAGTTCATGCGTGAATATCACTGTTGTTTCAGTTTCTGTTTCAACCTCTGCTATCTTTTTCCGAATTTGCGATGCGTTGATATACATCACTATGTTTTTCGCCTTTTTGATAATTCTTTCTAATTCTCTGTAGTGCAAATTGATCGTTTCGCGAGTTTCGCTTTTTGCAAATTCGGTTTCAATTCTTGCTAAATGCTCGATTTCTTGACCTCACGATTTCTTGAAGTGAGGAATTTCGATTTCTTTTATTGAATTCAGTGTTTTTTGCACTTTGTTCAATATTCGATATATCTGCGTGAGTCTGTCTTTGCACTTCTTGACTTTTCAAGATAAGTTCTTCTTCGTCTCGTTTCAGTTCAGATATTTCGATGCGTTCAGATCTAGATTTAATTCGATAAAGTATTGAGATGAGTACGAAATAAATGTTCTTTTTCTGATAGAGTGTTTTTTCGATAACTCAACTATTCAAATTGCATAGTTCTTGCACTTTTGATCTAATTGCATCTTCATTGACGAGATTTCGACTTCTATTTGCATAGTCTCTATCGATGATGTTCGAAGCGTTTTGCAGTTTGCGAAATTTAACTAAGTAGCTTTTTTGATTATTTCATCATATTTCGACGCCATAATCGCTAATAGACGTGATGCATGTCAGATATAACTGCTTTCCTGATTTGACATTTAGTTCTCACTCGCTATTCATTAATCTAAATAACGAGTGTAACGTTCTTGTGACTGTCGCGATTTTCGTTTGCACATGAACTTTGAAGTTGAGCTTTCGATTCAGTCAGACTTCTAGTCATCGTACGCATGTCTTTGATTTTATGATCGTGTTATTGAGTAGAATAATCATTTGGTTGAATGTTGCCTTGTGACTTTCAAAGTGTATCAATTCAGATTTCGAGTCATCAAATTGCACTGCGTTGTTCTCAGCTCATGTGAAAGCGATTTTTGCTGCGTTTTCCAGTATTTTCACATTCTTGTCAATATTTCTTCCCTCAATGTATAGCGTCACGTCGTCAATATAGCTGAGTGACTGTAAATTTCCGAACTTTGCGCGAATCTTTGAAAACAGATATCGAATATAAATTAGAAATAAAATGAGCGAGATAAATGAGTCTTGTGATATTTCTGTGCTTATTTTCTTTGGTTTCTGACATTCGTCGTCAAATGCTAAGCCAATAATCCGGTTTTGTAAGAAACATTTTACTCAATTGATTAAATTGACTGATATTTTCAATCTAATCAATATTTTGACCAGCTGTTTCAATGCAACATGGTCAAAGACTTCTTTGACATCTAGAAGTAGGCAGATAAGCGTGTTTTCTCAACTTTTCGTCATTTGCGCATCATGTACTAGATTTAGTACTGCGTCTATAGCTGATCTTTGTTTTCTGCCTTTCATTTGATCAAAATTCAGCAGCTTATCATTAATTTCAGCTGTGTAAGACAGTTGCACTGCTATTATTTTTTCTGCTACTTTGTCTAAACAGTTTAGCAGCGTAATAATTCTGTATGTCTTCGAAATTGAATAATTCGACTTCTCTGATTTTTTTAGAATAATACTCGTGCCTTCGCGTCATATCTTCGAATGATAGTCGTTTTCAATCAAATCTGAGTACACTAAATTGAAGATTTTCGATATAGTTTTGTACGCTCGCTGTATGATTACGAATGACATATTGTCTGATTCGAGTGCTTTCCTGAGTGCTGAGAAGTTAATAGCGTGCTTGATTTCCCCTTCGATAACTCTTGATCACTGTATACTTTCGTTCAATAGTAATTCTTTATTGGTTTGAATTTTCGAAGATGATGAGTACATTGCTTTCAGAAATGCCTCGCACTTTTCATTGAATTCAATCTTCAATTCTTTTTGCGAGTTTTGTATCGAGAATAGCTTTTCGATTAGATGTGATTTAGTGAACTTGTATGCCTGAAACACTTCTTTTTCTTCGACGTTGTTCAAAAAATTGGTTCAGAATTGATTTTTGATCAGCTTTATTGCATCATGATACGAATTTCGCATTTGCATCATCTTTGCTCATGCGTCGTCATTTCTGCATCTTTTTCAGATTCGCTTTTTTGACGACAGCGTCTTTCGCATTTCGATGAGCTCATTGTTTCATCAGGATTTTAATTTTGCGCATATTCGCTGTTTAAATACGAATAATTTCATTGTATTCTTGATGCATTCAGTCAAATAAATGACTTTTGCTTTCAAACTCGTGATTCTTTGCATCTTGATCATCATTTTGTCTTTTGTATTTTGCAAATGCTCATCAAAGTCTTTTCAGTCGACTTTTTGCAGATTGTATGACGCGTTCAATGAATTTTCGATTAACTTCATCTTTTTTATAACTATTGTAAATAGAATTACTTCATGATTAAATTCTGTGTCTACGTTCTCATCTATATGTCAATTCTTGATGTGATTGCGCATATTCTTTGATGCAAATGCTAAGTCAAGTATCGAGCTTGACTGATTCAAATAGCTGTGATATGTGTTTATATCAGAAGTGTTAATCAGGTTGCACTTATGTAAATTTACTCACTTTATTAACGCTTTCGTTCTAATAGAGTTTGAAATTTTTGCGTTTCACCAGCTATGATGTGCATTAAAGTCTTTGACGATAATAACTTTTTGCTCAGAATTTAGCATAACTTTTGCTAATTCTCGCTCAATCGTGTATAATTGCTCGTCATCTGCGTTTTGTGACTTTTCGTTGTAAATATTGAACAATAAAATTTCTCTCTGAATTTTATTGTTCGCTATTGATATCGCTTGCATATCTTCGCTATTGACTATGTCTGATCTTGATGTGCATGTAAATTTCTTTGCGTTTTTCGCAACAAATATCAGTACTCTGACATGAGTATTCTGAACATTTGATTTGATGCAGATAAACGATAAATGCGAAATTGTTATATTCTCATCTCTCATTTACGATTCTTGTATTATAACAATATCTGTCTTGTTTTTCGCAAATTTCATGCATGCATGCATAATTTGCGTTGACCTTGCGCAATTGTGTTGTAGAATTCGAATATTCAACGTGTTTGCAAAGCTTTTGTCATTTGCGTTGTTTTGTGACATTTCGAATGCAATACTCATTACAATTTCGTGACTAGATGATCTTTTTATGAGCTAATAGGCTGAGCTGCCTGATATGTTTCGCACATTGCGCTATTTGCGAAGTGCGCATTTTGACAGTTGCAGCATCTAGAAATCGTGTGATTGCATGATTGCTTGTCTTCGCATGTAGGTAATTGATATTTATGATTTCAGGTCTGATGATTTCGCTCGCAGTACAAGCATCTTGATGATCTGTTACATTTGTTCTGTAAGTGCTCAAATGTTTGACATTTTTGACATTGATCATTTGATCGATAGTCTCGATATTCAACTGTTCAATATGTCGATTTCGCAGCTAAAAGTCGTTTTTTCAGATGTCTTTGCACTTCTGCTTCGATTCTAAACGCTAAGATCATCGATGCATTTCTGTTTCGTGATCGGTTTTCGCTCTTCGATAATCATATAGAATTGATTATTAGTTTCAATTTGAAATTGTACGACTCTAACTCAGTTTTTAGATTTTTCATTTCAGTTTTCGTGTTGAAGATTTCGGTTTCCAGACTGTGTATGACTATTTTATGTCATTTCTCGTCTTTCTTAATGCTTTTAACATCAAAAACATGCTCTCATATTGCTCTTTGCGCTAGTAAGACATCTGCTGTGTATTTTCATCGTCTTTAAAGTTCAGTTCTCATTTTTGGGACTGACAATGAGTCTTCTTTCGCGATACGATATTTCTTGTGATTTTGGCGAGAATTTCTTGGTAACCAGATTTCATTCGCCTGCATTTGCATTCGCATTTGCATTTGTGTTTGCATTTGCATTTGCGCTTGTGACTTGAGCTGCTTTTTGCGCATATGTGAGCTTCTGCGTTGGTTTTTGCGAATTTTGCATGACTTGCAACGTTTGCAAAACCTGCGCTCTCTGCGAGATTTGCGAATTCTCTGTCATTTGCTTTGCATTGATTTTCTTTTTGATGTTTTCAGTATTTTGTTGAACCAATTGTAGAATGATTTTCAGTTTGTTGTTTGTTTGACTTTGAAGTCGATCAATTTGCTTCTGAATCGAGTTTTCTATACTTTCGTTGCATGCTCTTTGAATGTAGATTAAGCTATGATTTATAGTTTCTTTCTGTTCTGATATTGCTTGTCTTAGCTGATTGACTGCGAATTCAATTCTTTCGCGCAGTCTCTTTATCTGCATCTCTTTAGAGGTGACATCGTAGCACTTGCTAGTACTATCTTCGATGCTGACTTCTTTTTGCGAACTTTTCATCGCTTTTCGCTTTTCGCTTTTTCATTCCTTTGACTTTCACAATCGCTTGTGTTTGCTCTTTTTGCTGCGAATTTGCATTTCGCAGATTGGTTGTATTCTTGTCGTTCTGCGCATTTGCATGTGAATTTAGCATCAATGCATCGAGTGAACTAAACATGTATTGCGTTTTTCTATTTGCTGATGTGAGCGACTTTTGTTGACTGCGAAATAAATCGACAATGTCGTTCTGCAGTTGTTTGCCTGTTGACGAACTCATGCTAAGTTTGTCTCATAGATCTGTTTCAATCTCTAACGTTGATTTTTTGATTTCTATCGTCGACGTTTTGAATTCTGATGCTGAGCTACTGCTTCTGCTGAGTTCCGCGTTACTATTCGCGAAACGAAGCGAAGAAGAGCGCATAAAGCGACTCTTTACATTTCTTTTCATAGCGAGTTTTTTCCGAGTTTCGAGCTTCGAGCTTCTAGAAAATTCACTTGATTCTTTAAATATTTCTTTAATCTCTTACTCAGAGCGTTTCACGTAGACAGTAACTTTAGTGTAGAGGTTTCTCAATTTCTATCCCGAAACCTGCAATAGATCGCCTTCTATTATCGACTTATGTCAGATGAAAATGATATAAATCTAGTCTGCAAGAACCTAGATTACTCTTTTTGATAGAAAATGCTTGACGCAATTGCTTTATATCTCGTGTATCAAAGTAGTCGCGTTATCTCGCTCAGAATAGTAACGACTGACCTCGACTTATTGCCTTGCGCATCAAGAAAAGGTAAAACAAATAGTGATTTGATAAGAAACGCTGTACTTCTCTGAAACAACGTTGTTCTTTGTGCGATCTTCAAGTGCAAAAGAGTTCGATTTCGATTTTTGCGTCAGTATGCAGTCTTCTGTGCTGTTCTGAAGTCGATTGATGACTTGTTCTTTTCATGTGAGTTTGCTCTTCGATTTATCAGTCAAATTACTGTCTGACTTGATGATTCTTTCTTTTGCGTTGATGAACTCTCGTTTCGCCGTCGATTTTGGCCTGCGTGAGCGCGGAAAATTTCGATTTTCATTCATGTGACGTGATTCACTTCAATTTGACGAAGATGCACGTCTTATCACAATTTCATGTTCAGTTGTACTCTCAGAACTTGCACGTCTGATTTCAACTTAATAACTGAACTTTCTATTTATATGTTAGTCATTAGGTCAAATCTTTTTGATTTTCTGATGAAGTGCATAAATTCATACTTTTCTGATGCAAATGTTACATCATGAGTATGAACTCATTTTGCACAAATGTTGTGCGCTTTGCTCAGTGTTCTGCAGATTTCTTCAATGAATCTATTATATACTAAAATGTTAATGTCATTAACAAAGTTGAGCACTTCAATCTTAATTTTCAATGTTTTGCACTTCTTTATCAGACTTATGTTGAAGAACAGAAAGAGAATCAATGAAATGAAAGATCTTTGCAATGTGTCTGCATTTATCTTGCATATATCACTTGTTTGCTTGTTGAATCTCAGTAATGTTTCTTGATTTTTAAGAAAGCTGCATGCTCATTTGACTATGTAGTTTGAAATTCTTTTCATTTTTAGAGTATGCAGAAGTCTGATGTGCAAGACTTGATTGAACGTTTCAATGATGTTTAAACTTAGCATGAACACTACATATTTGATTTTGCAGTCTCATATTATGTAAATCTGATCTACTAGTAGATTTAATGTTGAGATCATGAATTGTTTGCATCTTACTTTCATTTAAGCATCAGATAGCATGTGATGAATTTCAGCTATATTGCTCAGTTTTTTAATCATGATCAACTTCAGAACTTTGCTCATGATATCAAGCAAAGCAATGAGTTAATATGTCTTTGAATCAGTATAATTGCTCTTCTTTGATTTGCATAGTATTATTGTTTGAGTCTTTTTGAACTGCTTCAAATGATATCTGTGTATTACACATGCATTGAATAAACTCGTCAGTATCGAGATCAGTTCTGCAAGATTTGTCTGCAATGCTTTGTTTGAAATGTTTGAGATGTCTGATGCTTTGTCTGCTTTTACTCTTTTAATTGTTTGTCTCACTTCATTTTTTGAAATGCGTAAATCAGATGACATTGTCAAGAATATAAATGAGTCTGCAATGTTGTTGACATTTGTTTGAAAGAATGAAAGAAAGAATTTTTCTTGCAATATCTCGATTTTTTTCTTGAATCTCATTGTCATTTGATCAATGTCACTTCACTTCAGTGATGAAAACTGTGCAGTCAAAATGTCACAAAACAACGCAAATGACGAAAGCTTTGCAAACACGTCGAATATTCGAATTCTACAGCACAATTGTGCAAGGTCAACGCAAATCATGCACGCATGCATGAAATTTGCGAAAAACAAGACAGATATTGTTATACTACAAGAATCGTGAATGAAAGACGAGAATATAACAATTTCGCATTCATCGTTTACCTGCATCAAACCAAATGTTCAGAATACTCATGTCAGAGTACTGATATTTGTTGCGAAAAACGCAAAGAAATTTACATGCACATCAAGATCAGACATAGTCAATAGCGAAGATATGCAAGCAATATCAATAGCGAACAATAAAATTCAGAAAGAAATTTTATTGTTCAATATTTATAACAAAAAGTCACAAAACGCAGATAACGAGCAATTATACACAATTGAGCGAGAATTAGCAAAAGTTATGCTAAATTCTGAGCAAAAAGTTATTATTATCGAAGACTTTAATGCATATCATAGCTGATGAAACGCAAAAATTTCAAACTTTATTAGAACGAAAGCGTTAATAAAGTGAGTAAATTTACATAAGTGCAATCTGATTAACACTTTTGATATAAACACATATCACAGCTATTTAAGTCAGTTAAGCTCAATACTTGACTTAGCATTTGCATCAAAGAATATGCGCAATCACATCAAGAATTGACATATAGATGAGAACGTAGACACAGAATTTAATCATGAAGTAATTCTATTTACAATAGTTATAAAAAAGATGAAGTTAATCGAAAATTCATTGAACGCGTCATACAATCTGCAAAAAGTCGACTGAAAAGACTTTGATGAGCATTTGCAAAATACAAAAGACAAAATGATGATCAAGATGCAAAGAATCATGAGTTTAGAAGCAAAAGTCATTTACTTGATGAAATGCATCAAGAATACAGTGAAATTATTTGTATTTAAACAGCGAATATGCGCAAAATCAAAACTCTGGTGAAACAATAAACTCATCGAAATGCGAAAGACGCTGTCGTCAAAAAAGTGAATCTGAAAAAGATGCAGAAATGACGATGCATGAGCAGAGATAGTGCAAATGCGAAATTCGTATCATGATGCAATAAAGCTGATTAAAAACCCATTCTGAATCAATTTTTTGAACAACGTCAAAGAAAAAGAAGTGTTTCAGACATAAAAGTTCACTAAATCACGTCTAATTGAAAAGCTATCTTTGATACAAAACTCACAAAAAGAATTGAAAACTGAATTCAATGAAAAGTGCAAGGCATTTCTGAAAGCAATGTACTCATCATCTTCGAAAATTCAAACCAATGAAGAATTATTATCGAACGAAAGTATACAGTGATTAAGAGTTATCGAAGAAGAAATTAAACACGTCATTAACTTCTCAGCACTCAGAAAAGCACTTGAATCAGATGATATGTCATTCGTAATCATACAGCGAGCGTACAAAAGCATATTGAAAATCTTCAATTTAGTGTATTCAGATTTGATTGAAAACGACTATCATTCGAAGATATGACGCGAAGGCACGAAAATTATTCTGAAAAAATCAGACAAGTTGAATTACTCAATTTTGAAGACATACAGAATTATTACGCTGCTAAACTGTTTAGGCAAAGTAGCAGAAAAAATAATAGCAGTGCAACTGTCTTACACAGCTGAAATTAACGACAAGCTGCTGAATTTTGATCAAATGAGAGACAGAAAACAAAGATCAGTTATAGATGCAGTACTAAATCTAGTACATGATGCGCAAATGACGAAAAGTCGAGAAAACACGCTTATCTGTTTACTTCTAGATGTCAAAGAAGTCTTTGATCATGTTGCATTGAAGCAACTAGTTAAAATATTGATTAAGTTGAAAATATTGATCAACTTAATCAATTGAGTAAAATGTTTCTTACAAAACAAAATTATTGACTTAGCATTTGATGACAAACGTCAGAAATCAAAGAAAATAAGCACAGAAATATCACAAGACTCATTTATCTCGCTCATTTTATTTCTAATTTATATTCGATACTTGTTTTCAAAGATTCGCGCAAAGTTCGAAAATTTACAGTCATTCAGCTATATTGACGACGTGACGCTATACATTAAGGGAAGAAATATTGACAAGAATGTGAAAATGCTCAAAAACGCAGCAAAAATCGCTTTCACATGAGCTGAGAACAACGCAGTGCAATTCAATAACTCGAAATCTGAATTGATACACTTTGAAAGTCACAAGACAACACTCAATCAAATAATTATTCTACTCAATAACACAGTCATAAAATCAAAGACATGCGTACGATGACTAGAAGTCTGACTGAATCGAAAGCTCAACTTCAAAGTTCATGTGCAAATGAAAATCGCGACAGTCATAAGAATGCTACACTCGTTGTTTAGATTAATGAATAACGAGTGAAAACTAAATGTCAAATCAGAAAAGCAGTTATATCTGACATGCATCACATCTATTAGCGATTATGACGTCGAAATATGATGAAATAATCAAAAAAGCTACTTAGTCAAATTTCGCAAACTGCAAAACGCTGCATTACGAAAAATTCTGAGTGCATTTCGAACATCATCGATAGATGCTATGCAAATAGAAGTTGAAATCTCGTCGATGAAGATGCAATTAAATCAAAAGTGCAAGAACTATACAATTTGAATAGTTGAATTATCGAAAAAACATTCTATCAGAAAAAGAATGTCTATGTTGTACTCATCTCAATACTCTATCGAATTGAATTTAAATCTGAACGCATCGAAATATCTGAACTGAAATGAGACGAAGGCGAATTTATCTTGAAAAGTCAAGAAGTGCAAAGACAGACTCACGCAGATATATCGAATATTGAACAAAGTGCAAAAAACACTGAATTCAATAAAAGAAATCGAAATTTCTCACTTCAAGAAATCGTGAGGTCAAGAAATCAAGCATTTAGCAAAAATTCAAATCGAATTTGCAAGAAGCGAAACCAGCGAAATGATCAATACGCACTACAGGAAATTAGAAAGAATTATCAAAAAGGTGAAGAGCATAGTGATGTATATCGACGCATCGCAAATTCAAAAAAAATAGCAGAAGTTGAAACAAAAATCGAAACAACAGTGATATTCACGCATGAATTCGTCAGATGCAGCAAAGCGACAAGCGTTTCAGGCAAAAGTATTATAACGAAGGCAAAATTGCAAGCTATTAGCGATGCAATCGCAATGTGCAGCGAAAAAGCACTCAAAAACAGCAAAATTTGAATGTACATGAACAGTCAAATGACTTTGCAAAGACTAAACGCAAAGAGCAACGTCAATGCGAAGTTATTCAATGACATACGACAAAACTTGATCAATTTACGTCAGAATCAGTGTCAAATTCGCATACAGTGAATATCGAGTCGCAAGAGCATTATTGAAAACGAAAAAGCAGACCAACTAGTCAAAAGCGCTGCTCAAGAATTATCAGTTATCGACAACATGAAAGCAATCATCATAAGCTTCGTCAAAAAGCAAATTTGCAAAGAGACGAAAGCACAATAGTTAAATGTCTGAAAAAGCAGCATCAAGAAGAGAAACCAGTATCAAAAGCACATATTGAACGTGAATTTAAGTCAGAAATCACTAAAAGAGCTTAGAAAAATCGATAGACTAACGTTTTCAATCTTTATTCAGTTGAAAATGAAACATGAGTATTTCAAGAGCTATTTGCATCGAGTATCAGAGAATAATTCGAACAAATGCTATGAAATATGTAAAGTGAGTCAAACGTCAGAGCATTTGCTACTAAATTGCAAGCATTATAGATCAGAGCAGATAAAGCTTAAGAAAAAGACTTAGCTTAAAAACACAGACATCATAGTGACATTGTTCATCACCAAAATCGAAAGAATTGCAACACTAGAGTATTTGAAAAATACTTGAATTGCGACAAGAAAATGACTATTAGAAACGAAAGAGTAGAACGCGAAGAATGCAAAGAAATGAAGAAGAACGAGAGTACAATTGCAAGAGTTTGAGCGAGAGTGCTTGTATGCGCAAACTATCGATGTGATTGATCAACGAGAAGATATAAAGCAGCGACTTTGATCAGGTTACATGTAACTTAGCATACACACAGCGTCTAAACAGTGTCATAGTCATAGACTGCATGCACTTAATGAAGAAAAAGAAAAAAAAAGTCTTGTGAGTTGCTTGTATCATAGTAACAGACATGCAGTCTTAACAAGATTTATACATAATTAGCATGTAAATTTAAAGAATGTTCATTATTTAAGTTCTTTCTGCTAATCATTCTCAACAAATTAAACATGAAAGTATTCTGTCTCAATTCTTGTCATCACAACAACAAAATATTGAATCAAATGATTTTCATAAGCGATTTTCCTCATAGTTCTGCGTTCTATTTAACTTTCTCATCTGCATGCAGATTGCTTGTAACATGCACATTGAGATTATCAAAGTCTGCATGATCGCGAAAACTCTGCATGTGATTAATGCACAGCGCTTCATCATCACGCAGCATCTTGATGTCATTCAAACTTTTGATAATCTTTAAACTTTACTGTAGCTAAACAGTAGATTTGTAGTCAGCATTGCATACAGATGAGTTTTATCACTGATCTTTTTTTCATTGAGAATTTGAATGATTTATGCATCATCTTCATAATATCAACGAAGACAAAATAAAATCTTCACGAAATCATTTTATAAAAGCAAAGATTCTCAATGTCTTTGAAGAAGTATCATGATAAAATCATCAGAAAACATAGAGAATGAATTCATGATGTCAAAATCTTATTTCAAAATATTTCTTAACATTTTGAAAGAAATGAGAAAAAGATTTTATATTGCATGATTTATCTCAGAAATGAATCAAAGAAACTTTGATTCAATTACAAAGAGACTATGTTTGCAGCTCAGCAAATGTGATTTAATTTTATTGACTTTCTTCTGAACATAATTAAGAATTTGAGAAATCGAAACATAAATATGACTCAGCAATATGCAAACGCATTGCAACGCTCAAATCAGATGATATGAATGTTTGCAGTTTATCTGAGCACTTTGAAACATCAACTTTCATTGTATAGTGATGAGCATAAGCAAACTCATTTATTCATTAAGCTAAGATCAGAACTGCATATGATTATTATCAATGTACAGTTGATTTCTATCACATGAGATGTGTTAATCAATCTTGTTACTCGATTAAAAATCAATTTGCAAAAAGAACATGTTTTGTTGTTAAAATGATTTTAAGATAAAGACTTGCATGATTAAATTAAGATTAATAAGAAGATCATTCAAAGTGAAAGAAGTTTCATAAATCAATCAGACTTAATTCATCATTGAAGTTAAGTTTACATACTTCATTACATTATAGCAAAGATTTGTTCAATATAACTATTAGAGATCAGCATAAAGCGAGTCATATGAATGTCATTTAACTAATAAATAAATGCTAAGAAAGAAAAGTATCTACAGAATAAAACTCGCAGCTTATATGTATGTTTCTGATCTTTGTGCTAGACTCGAAAAAGTTGACATTTTACACAGATAATACAGAAACTCGATGACATCATCTTTAGCTTGAATGTTCACTAGACTCAATTAAAAGTAATCAAGATCAAGAATAAATTAAGAATGAAGTTGAGAATAAATTGAGAATAGATCAAGATCGTAGCATTACTTTCTCTCTTCAACAATTCATGTTTGCATGAATGTATTTTCTTAGTGAGTTTTTGTTGAATATTTAATATGAAAGTCATCGATCATCTTTTGAGCATTCATAAATTCATCATTGTCAGCGTTGTATCAGTTGAAATCATTGTCATAGCTCTTTCATTTAACTCAATATTGAAGTCATCTTTGATATTATTGAAAGTTCAATATATCGTTGATCTTTCATTTATTTTCATCGTTTATCACTATTGATCTCAAGAATTTATTCTTCTGATTAGACAGAGAATCATCAACGACAGAACGAAGAAGCTCTGAATGAAATACATCATGTATATGCATAGTGTCTGATAGTTTCAATTTATAAAAGAAGTTAACAGAATCTGTAATCTTGAATGAATCAAGCATCTTGTCATCTAGCTTTTTGAAGAGTCTCGCTGTAATAATGTTTCTTTCGTTCAGAAACATCTTTGATTTGATCTTGTAATTAATCTTCTTTCTATGCTTATTAGCTTGTTTCATCATTTGTTTTCATGTTTTGATCAGAGCTTCGCAAGCGAAGATTAACGTCTTGTTCATATGATTGAATATATCTTCAATTCTGATGATCTGCAAGCATTTGCAAGTACTTTCATACTTGATGATGTCAGAATCGAAGCTCATATGAGAATGAAAGCTCTTATTCATGAAGAAGAAAGTCAAGAAAATGACTGAAAACAAGATGTTATTGTTGATAAACTTGATCATGAGCAATCACTTAAATCAGTCATTCTGCATGTACAATCAGAAAAAATGAAAATATCTTTCAACATTCTGATTGACTTGTTCGCTTTGATCGTCGATTCAAAAGTGATAGATGATGAACAATTAAAGAGAAATGCTCAGTCATTTGCAAAGAAACTTTCAGAGAACGAAAGTGAACTGAGTATCTTGATTGAATACAATGAAGCTTGATAAATCATGAGTTCAATATGCTCACTGAATTAACATTTCAGCTGTTCTTTTGACTGTGATATCTTTATCATCAATGATGCAAGAAATATAATGTCTTTTCTTTGACAATCTGCAGATGACAGTCAGAATAGTGTTGTAATTGTATGAATCAAATAAATTAATAATGAAGTTCATGATTATATCTTGTCATCACTGTTCAAGTATGAGTAAAGAATGTAGTAGTTCATTTGATTTATCTTTAAACATTTTTAAGCGTTGACAGATATAACAGTTTCGAATATAATGATTTACTGTCTTTCACATGAAAAATTAATAGTAGTTTCGTTTTATGATCTTTACAGTTCTAAGAATGTTAGAATGATTTACTGAGAATTGATCGTGCATCTTACAAATCAGATTCATTTGTAAAAGCTTGTTGAACGAAATTTATAACTGACTATCATAGTACAAGATTTCATTCTGAGTTCAACAATTCTTTAATTTAATATCTTTATATTGTGTCTTGTCTCTTGCTATTACTTCGCGAAGTAGCGTAAAATTCTCGTCGATTTCATTAATCTTAAGAATCTGTTTATAAATTGATTCACTGATGTTCTTCTTTAAATCAGCAATTTTCATTCAATTCAACGTCAGAATAATGATTCTTTGATAGTGAACACGCTCATTCTTGAAACTTCTGAGCATGACATTGACTCAATGAATTAATGCATTAATCTTGATGTTCTGCTTGTCAGATCAATACATTATCTTGAAGTTGAAGTCAGTGAGCTTCTGTACTCAGCGCATTTATCATCTGCTAAGCTCTTTGTCTTTTATCAATGATGTGAGTGCTTGATGATGTTGAGACCGTGCCTAGAATCTAATCACACTGCAGCGAGATAGTGCGTAGCTGAATAGAATGTTTGATCAATAGAGGTAGCT
>JAABUS010001708.1_pt1 | contig 45975 bp, 45 predicted proteins | sample 5560161 | NCBI WGS metagenome assembly JAABUS01 (sample SAMN10711885, study PRJNA513376) | rock metagenome | isolation source: Antarctica rocks | place: Antarctica: Victoria Land, Trio Nunatak nord | collected 2016-01-04 | reverse complement strand
AGGCGGTCGAGGATGCGGCGGTCCGGGAAGTCCGTGAGGAGGTCGGACTTGAGGTCGAGATCGGTCCCTTGATCGGGCTCTACTCACGGCAGGGGGAAACGGTTGTTCTCGCGGTCTACGCCGCGGCCGCGGCGCGCGGGGAGCCGGTGGCCGCCGACGACCTCGATGCCGCTGGCTGGTTTCCGGTCGCGGCGTTGCCCCCGCTCGCCTTCCCGCACGATACCCGGATCATCGCCGACTGGCGGCGCTGGCGGGACGCGACGCCGTAAGGGCGCTTGGCGAGGCGATGTCCGGCACGGTTCACATCTGCCGGGCGGCTGGCCGTCACGTTTTCCGCAGGATGAGGATCATCTCTTCCTTTCGCTGAAGAAAGAGCTCCGGTGTGAAGGGGAGGGCGCCGTCGCGCCCCAGCCAGACCACCAGCTCGAGCAGCTCCGGTGGCGACCAGACGTGATAGTGAATGCTGTAGCCGATGCGCTGGAGTTGATCGGTCCAGGCGGCGACCCGCTCGGCCGGGACCCGATCGACCAGCCGGGCCCACTCGTCGAGGTGGTCCCGGAGGGAGCGCTCGGGACCATGCTCGTGGTCGGCGATCAGATGGCCTAAGGGGGTCACCCGTCGTTCGCTATCGAAGGTGAAGCGCTTGTCGGGCACGGCGATATACAGCACCCCTCCCGGTCGCACGACCCGTAGCAGGTGGCCCAGTGTGCCGATCGGGTCCTGGCAGTGCTCCAAAAAGTGGTTCGCGATGACGAAGTCCTGCGACGACGACGCGATCGTCGGCAGCCGCTCGCCGTCGTCGACGATATCGACTGGCACGAAGGACCCCGGTGGAATATCGGGATAGTGTTGCCGGAGCTGGTCCACCGGTAGACGGTCGACATAGGTGACGCGCGCCCCCCGGGGCACCCGGAGAGGCTTGTTGAGGGCGCCGATCTCGATCCCCGTACCACGAATGTAGGCGCGAGCGATCGTGCCCCGGCGCAGGGCGAACCGCTCCTGCCACCCTCTGGCGGCCAGAGCCGCCATCCCCCTCGGATCGCGGCCGCCACGCGGCATGGAGATCCGACGGCGTAGCCGGGCAGCGGTCATGGCGATGACCGGCGCGCCGCGATCACCCGGCTCCGAGCTGGTCATGCGGTGGGTCGCTCCACGGAGGATCGCATCCAGAATGTCGATGCCGACCAGCTTAGCATCCGTCGCGCCGGACCAGCGATCCTGACCCTGTCGGGCCATGCTACACTCGCCGCCGTCCCCGGCGGGGATGCCGCGTATCAGGGAGAGGGAGCGGGGATGGATCTTTCAGGGGAACATACGTTCACCGCGCCGCGGGCTCGGGTCTGGCAATTCTTGCTCGATCCGGAGACGTTGAAGCAATGCCTGCCCGGTTGTGAGCGCCTGGACGAGATCGGACCCGACGAGTATCAGGCGACGATGAAGATCGGCGTCGCCGCGATCCGCGGGACCTACCAGGGCCGGGTCAAGATCAGTGATAAGCAGGAGCCAACAAGCTACCGCATGCTGGTCGAGGGGAAAGGCGGAGCCGGGCAGGTTTCCGGCGAGGGTACGCTTGAGCTGACTGAGCTGGAGAACGGAACGCAGACCCTCGTCCGCTATAACGGCACCGCTAATGTCCGCGGCACGCTTGCTCGCGTTGGCGCGCGGGTGATGCAGCCAGCCGCGAAGATGGTCGTCGGCCAGTTCTTCAACTGCCTGGCGGGCAAGGTCGGCAACGAGTCGACGGCCGGTGGCGATCCCGACGTTTAAACGGCGTTCTATGAGCTCGGCAGGAGAGACGCCGGCCGCCTCCGCGCGTTCCGTTGACGAGAGCCGCGTCCGTTCGCGGTCTGCGAGCACGACTGACCGATGATTCAGCCCAAAGGAGAGAGACAGTTGAAGGTTCCGATCTCGGTGACCGTGAACGGGAAGCTCGACACGACGGAGGTCGAGCCGCGCACGCTGCTCGTGTACCACCTGCGCGATCACCTCGGGCTGACCGGCGCGCATATCGGTTGTGAGACGAGCCAGTGCGGCACCTGTACGGTGCTCCTGAACGGTCATGCGGTCAAAAGCTGCACGGTTCTCGCCGTCCAGGCCGATGGGGCCGAGGTGACGACGATCGAGGGTCTGGCGCCACGGGGAACGCTCCACCCGGTCCAGGAAGCCTTCTGGGAGGAGCACGGTGTCCAATGCGGCTATTGCACGCCGGGCATGGTGCTGACCGTGGTCGACCTGCTGGCGGAGAACCCGGATCCCGACGAGGAGACGATTCGCCACGCCATTGAGGGAAACATCTGCCGCTGCACCGGCTACCAGCCGATCGTGGCATCGGTGCGCTCGGCGGCGGCGAAGCTGGCGGCCGGCGCCATCCCGCGACCCGTGCCAACCGTCTAGCGAGCCATCGACACCTCCCCGGCCATCAGCGAGCATTGGGGCCATGCCCCGGAAGCGGACAGGACGTGCATCCGGCCACCTTCGATTATCACAAGGCGACGAGCGTGGACGACGCGATCGCGCTGCTGCAGCAGCATGGCGACGGAGCGAAGCTGCTCGCCGGGGGGCACAGCTTGCTCCCGGTGCTCAAACTTCGTCTGGCCCAGCCGTCGCTGCTGATCGACCTCGGTGGCCTCGGGGAGCTGGCCGGGGTGCGCGAGGATGGTGACACGCTTCGGATCGGAGCGATGACCACCCACGCCGCGCTTGTCAGCGACGAGACCGTGCGGCGTCGCTGTTCGCTCCTCAGCGACACCGCCGCGGTTGTCGGCGACCGGCAGGTGCGCTATCGCGGCACCCTTGGCGGCGCCCTGGCCCATGGCGACGCCGCGGCTGATTACCCGGCGGCCATGCTGGCGCTCGACGCGGAGTTCCTGGTCCAGGGTCCTGGTGGGACACGAACCATCGCCGCTCAGGACTTCTTTCTCGGGTTTCTGACCACCGCACTTGAACCTGAGGAGATCCTGACCGAGATTCAGATTCCGATTCCGGCCCCTGGCACTGGCATGAGCTATCAGAAGCTGGCGAACCAGGCGTCGGGCTACGCCACGGTCGGGGTCGCCGCAGTGGTCGCGGTCGGGGCGGATGGCCGCTGCAAGCGGCTGCGGGTTGGCATTACCGGGACTGGCGCCAGCGCGGTCCGCGCCACCGCGGTCGAAGATGCGCTGACCGGGTCACTGCTGGACGAGGCCACCGTCCGGGCCGCCGCGGAGCGGGCCGGGGAGGGGATCGACGTCCTCGATGACATCCATGCTTCGGCCGAGTACCGCTTGCGGGTGACTCGAGGGATGACGGTCCGGGCGATCCTGACCGCGGCATCACGAGCGGCGGCATGAGCGGTCGCCGGCCGTCGTGAACGTCCTCGTCAGCGGTGGCGCCGGTCTGATTGGCAGCCATCTGGTCGACCGCCTCATGGCGGGCGGCGATCGGGTCACCGTCGTTGACGATTTTTCGACCGGCCGGCGCGCGAACCTAGAGCAGCTGGAGCAGGACGAGCGGCTCCGCGTGGTCGAGGCCGACCTGACGCGGGATCTTCCTCCGGCGCTCCTGGCCGCAACCTATGACCGCGTCTACCACCTGGCCAGCCCGGCCAGTCCTCCCGATTTTGTCCGGCGGCCGATGGAGACGCTGCTCGTCAACTCAATCGGGACCCGAGCGATGCTCGATCTGGCGCGGGCAGGCGAGGGGCGCTTTCTGCTAGCTTCGACCTCTGAGGTCTACGGCGACCCGCTGGTGCATCCGCAGTCGGAGGCCTACTGGGGCAACGTCAACCCGGTCGGCCCGCGTTCCTGCTATGACGAGGCAAAGCGCTTCGCCGAGAGCATGACGATGGCGTTGACCCGCACGAGCGGTATCGATGCCCGGATCGCCCGCATCTTCAATACTTACGGGCCGCGCTCCCGTCCAGACGACGGACGGTTGATCCCCAGCTTTTGCTGCCAGGCGCTGGCGGGTGAACCGATGACGATCTTTGGCGACGGCTTGCAGACGCGGTCGTTCTGCTACGTGACCGATCTGGCGCGGGGGCTGGTGGCCTTGATGGAGACGCCGGGACTGGCCGGCGAGGTCGTGAACCTCGGCAATCCGCGGGAGATGACGATCCTGGAGGTCGCGGAGCAGGTTCGCGCGCTGACCGGCACGACCTCACCGCTCATCCGGCGGCCGCTCCCCATCGACGACCCGTCGCGCCGCCAACCGGACATCGCCAAGGCCCGCCGCCTCCTCGGCTGGGAACCGGAGATCGACCTCGACGATGGGTTGCGCCGCACCCTCGAAGCGTTCCGTCAAACTGTCAGCGCCGAGCCGCAGCTCCGATAGCTTCCGCCGTCTGGCGATCACCCCTCGACCGTCATGCCGAGCGACGTCGAGGATGCTCGGTCTGACCCCACCCCACCGGTTGTCTCCAACCGACCCACCAGCCAGGTGGGACCGAGGTATGCGCCTCAGGCGAGCATCGTTATCACGCAGGTCATCGGCGGCTCGGCGCTGGCGTATGTCCCGTGACTCGACCGATGACGTGTCAGGCCCTCGCGGTCGTCGCGACAGACCGCAGTGCCTGGTCCGGCTCGGCGACGATGCGTACCTCCAGCGGGGCCCCCTGCTGACCCTCGATCGTCACCCGCGCCGGGTCGCCCGGCGTCGTGGGTTGCTGTAAATCGAGGTCGATCAGCGTTTCCCCGACGCGCAACCCTCGTACCCGGACATCGCCGAACCAGGACGGAAGGATGGGCCGGACGATCTGCAACAACCGTCCGCCGCGCGACGGATGCAGACCCAGGGCGTCGGTCAGGAGAAACGGGAGGGTCGCCGCCGCCCAGGCCTGCGGCGAGCAGGCGACAGGGTAGCCGATCGGGGCGCCGTAGCTGCTGCGGGCGATCCCCGCGAAGAGCTCGGGCAGCCGGTGGTCGGGGAACTCCAGCGCGGCCTCATGAAGCCCCGTCAGCACCCGGTTGGCCTGCGGTGCCGCGCCGTAGCGGCGGAGCCCGGCGGCCACCAGCGCGTTGTCGTGCGGCCAGACGGTGCCGAGGTGGTACCCAAGCGGATTGTAGGCGGCGGCGGTGCGGGTGAGCGTCCGCACCCCCCAGCCCGAGAAGAGGTCTTCGCCGAGGAGCCGGGCGGCTACCGCCGGTGCCCGCGTTTCGTCGACGATCCCTGTCCAGAGTGCCTGGCCGGGATTGGAGGTGATCGCATCAATCGGGCGCTTCTCCCCATCGAGGCCGAGGGCGTAGAAGTCGACATCGGGGAGCCAGAAGTCGCGGTTGAACCTCGCTTTCAGCGCCGCCGCCCGCTCGTCGAGCTCATCGGCTCGCCCCGCGTTCTGATCACCCAGCGCGCGAAGGACGCGCGCCATGCCGCGATAGGCGGCGTAGAGATACCCTTGAACCTCGACCAGGGCGATCGGTGGCTCGGGCAGGTGGCCGTCCTGGAACAGGATGCCGTCGCCTGAGTCGCGCCACCCCTGATTGGCCAGCCCCTGACCCGAGCGCCGGGCGTACTCGATATAGCCATCACCGTCGCGGTCACCCCAGACCCGGCACCAGTCGAGCGCGGCGTCGAGATGGGGCAGCAGCTCGCGCATCAGGGCATCGTCGCCGGTCCAGTCGTGATAGGCGGCGGCCAGCACGAGGAAGAGGGGCGTCGCGTCGATCGAGCCATAGTAGGGTGTGTGCGGCACCCGTCCGGTCCGCGCCAGCTCCCCGGTTCGCAGCTCGTGCAGAATCTTGCCCGGCTCCTCATCGCGCCAGGGATCGTCCGCCGTCCCCTGGTAGCGCGCGAGGAGACGAAGTGTGCCGGCTGCCAGGTCTGGCTTCCAGGCGAGGGTTTGCAGGGCGGTGATCAGACTGTCGCGGCCGAAGAGGGCGGCAAACCAGGGGATCCCGGCCGCGAAATAGGGTTGACCGTCCAGCCGGTTGACCAGCAGCCGGAGGTCGGCGACGGAGCGGTCAATCGTCGCGTTGAAGAGCTCGCTCTCGGTCACGATCCGCGTTGCCGTCGCACGCCACTCCTCATAGGAATGCTGCGCTCGTGCCACCTGCTGCGCCGCGTAGGGTGTCTCCTCCGGGGTCCGACCGTCATCGTGGTTGCCGCTCTCGCTCAAGCTCGTGACGTGCGCTGCGACCCGGACCCGCAGCACGCACTCACCGAAGGGCTCAACCTGGGCGCGGTGATCCATTGTCGTCGACCCGAGATGCCTCGGCCGCGGGGTAAAGGTGAGGGCGGTCTGGTATCGCCGATCGTCGAGCCCGTCGTAGGTCAGCGTCACCGTGTCGCCCGCGATTGTTGGACGCCGGTGGACGCCGCGTTGGTCGCGACCGACGCCGCGGACCTCGAAGATGTCGGCGAAGTCGGCGGCGAAGCGGAGGTGGAGATCAATCGCGACCGGGAACGGGTTGAAGTTGCGAACGGTGATCTCCTCGTAGAACCCGCTGTCGTGGGCCAGGCGCTCCCGGCTGATCAGCAGCGTCTCCTTGCGGACCGTCCGGCCGCGCGTGGTGAGGTCGCGGTTCGTCAGCTGCTGCTCGGCGGCGTAGCCGAGATGGGCGGTACTGACGAGGACGACGGGCTGAACGCGACCAAGGCTGAGCTCGTAGCCCGAGAGGTGGCGCGTGTCGCCGAGATAGAGACCGAGCCCGGCGCGGTTACCCATCGGGAAGTTTCCGTCCCGGTCACTGAGCGTGAAGTGGTTGTGCTCTTTGACGACCAGCGTGCCGCGGATGTCGGCGACCATGGCCGCCTCGCCCTCGCGCAGGATGCGTCGCTCGCGTTCCTTCGCCGGCACCCTGGTCTCGACCTGAGGTCGCTCATGGAGCTCCGAGAGGGCCCGCAAGCGGCGGCTCATCGCCGCCAGCAGTGCGGTGGCGACCCCCGGGTTGCCGAGGAGATCGCGCTGGAAGACGTCCCAGGTCAGCAGGGCGCAGGTTGTCGGGGTGACGGCGACCACATCGGCGGAGCGTGGCGCATTCTCCAGCAGCGCCATTTCGCCAAAGAACTCTCCGGGACCGAACTCGGCCAGCGGTGCGGCCCCGGCGGTCGCTTTGCCGGCCCGGATGACGCGCACGCGGCCCCTGAGGATGACATAGAGGGTGCGGCCAGGCTCGTCGCGAGCGATGATGGTCGCGCCGGCGGCGAAGCTGGCCAGTTCGGCATGGTCGGCGACGTGACGACGCTCGGCGGCGCTGAGTGTCGCCAGGAACGGGACCTTCGCGAACGCTCGCTCCGTCGACCTCAGCACGGCATGCCAGGCGTCACACGTTCTCGCTCGATCTTCAAGGACGACTCACTCAGCATCTGCTCCGAACCCCGCTCAACGCACACGGTGGTCATTCGGCACCGGCAGCGCGGCTTTCTGGTGCCCTGCCCACGACCTCCCCTGACCGCGTCATCATATCGCGGTGGCGCATGCTTGCCCGGCGATGTCGCGGCGATCTGGCTCAGTCGAGCGAATCGCCTGGTGCCTGCGACTGTTTGGCCATCGACGGCGAGGAGGCTCCTGCGGAAATGACCGAGGTCGCGGCAGGGAGCGGACCGGCGGCGCCGCGGTCAATATGGCGGCCGATGCCCTCATAGTGCAGCCCGGCGTCGACCGCGGCGGCGGGATCGAGGAGATTTCGCCCGTCGAGGAGCAGCGTTCCCGTCATCACCCCCGCGACCCGGGTCAAATCGACGCCCGCGTACTGTCGCCAGGGCGTGACCAGCAGCACCACGTCCGCCCCGGTTGCCGCCTCATACGGGTCGGTACAGAATGTGACCCCCGTCAGCAGCGACCGCGCCTTCTCCATCGCCACCGGATCATGGGCACGCACGGCCGCGCCGCGCTCCTGGAGCATCGCGATGATGTCGAGCGCGGGGGATTCCCGCAGATCGTCGGTATCCTGCTTGAAGGCGAGCCCCCAGACCGCGACGGTCCGCCCATCGAAACCGCCCGCGAGGCGTTCGGCACGGGTCACGAAGCGGCGGCGGGCGTCGGCATTGATCTCCAGCACCGCCCGCAAGAGCCCCGGGTGCAGACCGGACGCGTCGGCCATGTGGGTGAGGGCGCCGACATCTTTCGGAAAGCACGATCCGCCGAAGCCAAGCCCCGCCTGCAGGAAGCGCGTCCCGATCCGGGGATCGAGCCCCATTCCTTCGGCGACCGTCGTCACGTCGGCGCCAAGCCGCTCGCAGATCATTGCGACCTCGTTGATGAACGAGATCTTCGTCGCCAGAAAGGCGTTGGCGGCGTATTTAATCATTTCGGCCGAGCGGCGATCGGTGATTAGCGTCTGAGCGCCAAGCGGCGCGTAGAGCGCGGCGACCTCCTCGGCCGCGTCGCGATCCTCCGCGCCGAGGACGATCCGGTCGGGATGAAAGATATCGTCGATCGCGCACCCTTCCCGCAAGAACTCGGGGTTGCTGACGACATGGAAGTCCGCCCCCGGGGCCGCGTGCTCGGCGACGATCTGCGTCACCAGATCGGCGGAGCCGATCGGCATCGTGCTCTTGTTGACCAGGATCGTCCGCGAGCCGGACGGAAGATGCTCGCCGATGGCGGCTGCCGCTGCCCGGACCTGCCGCATGTCGGCCTCGCCGTTCGAGAGGGAGGGCGTGCCGACACAGAGAAAGACGAACGTGGCGCCGGGGATCGCGGTCGCGTAGTCGGTAGTGAAGCGCAGGCGCCCGGCCGTCAGGTTGCCGTCGAGCAGTTCGGCAAGCCCTGGCTCATGGAGCGGACTTTCCCCGGCGTTGAGCGCGACGACACGGTCTGCCGCGACATCGAGCCCGACGACATCATGGCCAAGCTCCGCCAGCGCCACCGCATAGGAGAGACCGACATAGCCGCTACCGCCGACGATACAGATCCTTGCCAACTCGTTTCCCCCGTAGGCTCCGCGTCCCTGCCCACCCGCCGTCCAGCGGCTCGCGAACGCACGTCAAGGATACACCTGGCATCACCGCGAAGACCGTCCGGTGGCCCCCCTGCTGGCGGTCACGCGGGGTCCGTCTCGGGGGGGCGGTGGGCCATCGCGAAGAGCGCGGTCGCGAGCTCCTTCCGCCGGAAGAATTGCCGGATCTCGACCCAGAGGGCTGGCTCGGTACGCCCGATCTCCAGCAAACGCTCCGAGAAGACGATGTCGCCGCGCGCGCGCTGCTCGGTCATGAACTCGGTAGAGAGGAGCTCCGCTAGATAGAGCGGCCCGACATCGGCGAACTTCTCCCGGTAGTAGGCGCGCATCTGCGCGATCTCCAGCGGCGAGAGCGGCGCATCACGCTCCGCCGCGAAGGCTCGCCAGTCGACCGCGGCCAGAAACTCCTCCAGCAGATCGACCCGGGCGCCATCGCGGACACGCGTCAGCAGGGCATCGACCTGTGCTCGATCCACCGGCAATTCGTGAGGTGTCTCGGGAAGTCCGGCCCCTGTTTCAGCGCCATTTGCCGGACCGTCGTCGATCATGATCGTCAGCCCTATCGTCCGTCGATCGCGGTGTAACTACCGGCCCGAGTATAGAGGTCCGGCGGACGCGCCGGTCAGCGGCCGCACCGTGCTATACTCGCCGCGCAGCTGGTCACTTTCGCCGACGGTCTGTTGGGTTGCCTGTCATTCGGCAACGTCTCCAATCGGATCGTCGCCTACCGCCTTTTCGCCTCCGACCAGCGGCCCAACACTTTCGGAGGACTAACGGTCGTGATTCGACCCCTTTCCATGCTGTTCGGCTTTTTTAGTCGTGATCTCGGGATTGACCTCGGAACCGCCAACACGCTCGTCTACGTTCGCGGCAAGGGGATCGTCATCTCCGAGCCATCGGTGGTGGCGATCGACACCAAGACGCGGCGCGCCTTTGGCGTTGGTGTCGAGGCGAAAGCGATGGTCGGCAAGACCCCGGCGTCGATCGTGGCAATCCGTCCCCTCAAGGACGGTGTCATCGCCGACTTCGACACCGTCGAGATGATGCTTCACTACTTCATCCGTAAGGTCCACATGCAGCGGCTGATGGCGCCGCACCCGCGAGTAGTGATCGGGATTCCCAGCGGGGTGACCGAGGTCGAGAAGCGAGCCGCCAAGGATGCGGCGCTCTCGGCGGGCGCTCGCGAGGCCTACACCATCGAGGAGCCGATGGCCGCCGCGATCGGCGCCGGGTTACCGATCAACGAGCCGATTGGCAGCATGATCGTCGACATCGGTGGTGGCACGACCGAGGTCGCGGTGATCTCGCTCGGCGGCATCGTCATCAACCACTCGATTCGGGTGGCGGGCGATGAGATCGACGATGCGATCATCCAGTACGCCCGTCGCGATCATAACCTCGTCATCGGCGAGCGAACGGCCGAGAATGCCAAGATCGCGGCCGGGTCGGCCTATCCTCTTGAGGAGGAGATCCGCGTCACGCTCCGAGGCCGCGATCTCCTGACCGGTCTGCCGAAGGCGGTCGAGGTCTCTTCGGTCGAGCTGCGCGATGCGATCTCGCAGCCGGTCAACACCATCGTCGAGCTCGTGAAGACGTCGATCGAAGAAACGCCACCCGAGCTGGTAGCCGACATCATGGAGCACGGGATCACCCTTGCGGGCGGCGGCGCCCTGCTGCTCGGCATCGATCGGCGGCTCCAGACCGAGCTCAAGATGCCGGTCTACCGCGCCGAAGACCCGCTCACCTGCGTGGCCCGCGGCACCGGTCGCGTCGCGGAAGCCCTGCACCTCTACGGGCGGGCGCTGGCGAGTGGCTCGGAGCTTCGTCGCTCCGGATGACCCCCCGGCGAGGCGGCAGGATCGGCGGGACGGGGGCGCTGACCCCCTCTCCCGGTTCAAGAGCCATGCTATCCTGATCTCCCCGCCGGGCACCGCGCCCGACACTCGATTCCCAGGACCCGATCGCGCCGCGGGGTTGATGCGTGACCACCCTCACGACACGGCAAACCTTCATGCTGGTCATCCTCTTTGTCCTGACCAGCATCGCCTTCATTCAACTCGATAACCGCCAGGCGCTCGATCCGGCGAAGGATGCGCTCCAGACCGTGGTCGCGCCCATCACCAACGCCCTTTCCGGCGTCGGTTCCTCGGGCGACGGCAATTCCAGGCTGGCTCGGGAGCTGGAACAGACGCGCGCGGAGCGAGACGCGTTCGCCCGGGAAAACGCCGCGCTCAAGGCGAATCAGGCGGAGATCGATCAGCTCCGCGAGCAAGCGGGCTTGCAGCAGCAGCACCAGGAGTGGCAATTGCTCCAGGCGCGCGTGATCAACCCCGACCCGGCCAACCTCAACAAGTTCATCACGATCGACAAGGGGCGGGACGAGGGGGTCGAGCGCGGCATGGCGGTGGTCGCGCGGGGTAGCAGCTACGTGGGTCTCGTCACCGATGTGACCGAGCACTCCGCACGGGTCGTGCTCCTCATTGATCAGTCGCAGACCGTCGGCGCGCGGCTCGAAGCGGGTGCCGACGGGGTCGTCAAGGGGATGTGGCAGCGGGGAGGCCGGTTGGTGCTGGAATACGTCAACCGGGATGTCCCGACCAAGAAGGGAGACCTGGTGCTGACCGCCGACAGCGAGGTGCTGCGAACGGCGCGCGTCCCCGGTGGGTTGCTGATTGGACGGGTTGAAGAGCCGGGCACGAAGAACCCCCAGAGCGACTCCCAGACCATTAAGGTGCTCCCGCTTGTCGACTACGAGGCGCTCTCAGTGGTGACCGTGGTGCTGCGCGCCGATGGCGCCTGAGCGGTCGTCCCCACGATTGGGGTCGATCGACCCGCGTCTGATCGGCGCGGTCGGGTTGGCCCACCTCGCGTCCCTGGCGATTCGTCAGCTGGGGCGGGGTGGCGGCACCGCCGCACCGGGTCTGATCGCCGACCGGGTCGACCCCGATCTGCTCGGCAAGATGGCGGTGCGGCTGCCACGCGGCGCGGTGGTGGTGGCCGGCACCAACGGCAAGACGACGGTCTCGCGCATGCTGGCCGACCTCCTGGAAGCGGATGGCGCTCGGGTGGTCCATAACCGCTCCGGATCGAACCTCGTGCGGGGCGTCGCGGCCGCCTTTGCCGCGCGGGCCTCCTGGCGGGGCGATCCGCGGGCCGATGTCGGAGTCATCGAGGCGGACGAGGCCGCCTTCCCGGAGATCGTGCGGCGGGTCGCTCCCCGGATCGTCCTCTTGAACAACCTCTTTCGCGATCAGCTCGACCGCTATGGCGAGCTCAACGCGATCGCGTCCCGCTGGCGCCCAGCGCTGCACACGCTCCCGGAGACGACGACGGTCGTCGTCAACGGCGACGATCCCGCCCTGGTCGAGCTGACCGAGGGGCTGACGGCACGGCGCATCGTCTTTGGTCTGGACGAGCCCGACCCCCGCTACCACCTCGCCGAGCTGCCGCACGCGGCCGATGCCGCTGCCTGCCGCCGCTGCGGTCACGACCTGGTCTATCAGACACTCTACGTTTCTCACCTCGGCGACTGGCGCTGCCCGCACTGTGGGCTGGCCCGGCCCCGGCTCGACGTGCGTGGCACCGGCATCCATCTGCAAGGTGTCGACGGCCTTCAGGTGACGGTGACGACTGGCCGGGCAGAGGATCTGAAGATCACCATCGGGGTTCCCGGTCTCTACAACGTCTACAACGTCGTCGCCGCGGTTGCCGCCGCTCACGCGCTGGACGTTCCGCCAGCGACGACGGTCGAGGCACTGGGCGCGTTCCGCGCCGCCTTTGGCCGGATCGAGCGGGTGACGTTTCGTGGTCGCACGCTCGTGCTGGCCCTGGTCAAGAATCCGGTCGGGTTCAACGAGGTGCTGCGGATGCTGACGATCTCGACCGAGGGGTTATCGGTGCCGACGCTGATCGCGATTAACGATCTGGCCGCTGACGGTCGCGATGTCTCCTGGCTTTGGGATGTCGACTTCGAGATGCTGGCTACCGGTGACGGCCCCCTCGCGACCACCGGCATTCGCGGGGCGGACATGGCGAACCGGCTCAAATACGCTGGCGTCCCGATGGAACGCCTGACGCCGCTTGGCCCCGCCCTCAGGCCAGCCCTGGAGACTTTTGTCGAGTCGGTGCCCAGCGGCGAGATTGCCTATGTCCTCCCGACCTACACGGCGATGCTCGATCTGCGCGCGGCCCTGACCGATCTCGGCGCGCTTGAAACGTTCTGGCGGCAGTAGCCGGTCGCCATTCAGGAGGCGTGGGATGAAACTCGTCATCGGCTGGCTCTACGGCGCCCGGATGAATATCTACGGCGACCGTGGCAACGTCCTGGCGCTGGCCCAGCGAGCGCGGTGGCGGGGCATCGAGCCGGAGATCCGCGAGATCGGGATCGGGGAGCCGGTCTCCGAGGAGATCGACCTGTTCTTCTTCGGCGGTGGCCAGGACCAGGAGCAGGTCGCCGTCTCGGCCGACCTTCAGGGCGATAAGGGCCGGGCCATCACCGCGGCGGTTGAACGGGGCGCCGCGCTGCTGGCCGTCTGCGGTGGTTACCAGCTGCTGGGGCATGAGTACCGCCCGCATGACGGGGCGCCGCTTCCCGGCACCGGGCTCTTCGATGTCGTCACGGAGGCGGGCTCGGAGCGGTTCATCGGGAATGTCGTGGTCGATACGCCGTTCGGCGAGCTCGTCGGCTTTGAGAATCACAGCGGTCTGACCCACCTCGGGGCCTCCGCGACCCCGCTTGGGAGGGTGCGCGTCGGGCGAGGCAACAATGGCCGCGACGGCACCGAGGGTGTGCTCTATCAGCATGCCGCTGGCTGCTACCTCCATGGCGCCCTGTTGCCCAAGAATCCCGCATTCGCGGACTGGCTGCTCGATGCCGCGTTGCGTCATCGCTCCCGTGACGGCTCCGCTGAGGAGGCCGTCGCGCTGCGCCCGCTTGATGACGCGATTGAATGGGCGGCGCATCGCTCAGCGGTGGAGCGGGCGCGGCGGACGCGCTAGCTCCCTGGCTCCTGGGGCGGTGGTGGTGGCCTGGGATGGTAGACTGAACCTTCCCGCGCCGGTCTCGTTCGGCATCCTCGTCACGGGCGGGCGGTCTGCCCGGCGGCCGGGAAACGGACACGTTCGGTCGATTGCGGATTGCGAACGGCAGAGAGTGTTGGTATGGCTCGACTTCTCTTTGCGATCGTGATCGTGAGCGCCGCTGTGCTGCAGGCGACGCTCATTCCAGCGGTCGGGACGCTCGATGTTCTGCCAAGCCTGGTGCTGGTCTTGTTGCTGCTCTGGGCGGCCCTCCGGGGTGTCGCCGAGGGGTTGATTTGGGTCTTCGCCGTCGGGTTGCTGCTCGACGGGCTAGCCATAGATCACCTCGGTACGAATGGCTTGGCGCTGCTGCCGGTGGCGTTGCTGGCGGGTCCGGCGCGCCGTCGATTCTTTCATAGCGGGATGCTCGTGCCCCTCTTGCTGGTCTTTCTCGCCACCCTGCTCCATGCATTGTTGCTCAGCATTCTTCGCAGCATTGGGGACGCGGGGCTCCCCCTGGCGCCCGGCGCGATTTTCCGCATTGGCGCCCTGCAGGCGCTCCTGAACGCCCTGCTCGTTCCGCCGCTCTACCTTGTGGCTGGTTGGGTCAACCGCTGGTCCAGCGATCTGGAGAAGGCCTGATGGTCCGCCGAAAGCGTATTCCCTACGATCCCCCCAGCCGTCGCGGCAAAGGGAAGAGCCGGCATCGCTCGATCCCACGCGCCGATCAACTCTTCATGAGCCGTCGCATGTTCGTGGCGCGGGCCGGGATCGTCGGAGCGTTTTCGGTGCTCGCCGCCCGGCTCGGTTTCATGCAGCTCTTCCGCGAGGAGTCCTACAAGGCTGAAGCCCGCAGCAACATCCGGCGCGCGATGACGATCAAGCCGACGCGGGGTCTGATCTACGATCGCCAGGGGCGAGAGCTGGCCAAGAACGACCGAGCCTGGGAGGTTCGGCTCGACCCGGACAAGTTACCCCCAGAAGATTCACCGGAGCGCGGCGCGCTGATCAACGAGCTCGTCAACTCCCTGAACCTTCCCAATGCCCTGGTGCTGAACCCGAACGACGTGCCGAAGGGCGCCGAGGCGATGGTCTATGCCAGATCCGCGCAGTTGCTGGGCAAAGCGACCCTGGCCGTCACCGAGACAGACCAGCTCGTCCAACAGCCGCCGTTGACTCCGCCAGGTCAGGTCATTGAGGTCAATGGCGACCCGCTCATTGTCTGGATTTATCCCGGTGCTGCCGAACGAACGGATGAGGCGGCCGCGTTTCGCCCGGATGGCAGTGCCGTCGATGGCACCACGGTCGAGTGGGCGGGAACCCCGCACTTCTTCTTTGCCGGGAACGTGCTGGCCGTGCTTCTCTGCGACAACGTCAATCTGATCACCGCGGTCAAGCAGGCCATCGATCGTCTTCCCGACGGCGCCGGGTCCAGGACCCTCACGTCGGCTGATGTGGCGAACGAGCTGCGGCGGGCCGGTCTCGCTTCCTGGTCTGAATATATCGAGCGGGAGTCCGGCTACGGCACGCTGGTCCGGCTCGAAGATGAGCTGACCGTCGACCAGGCCGCGCTCTTCCGGGCGCATCTGCCGGAGATGCCAGGCGTCAAGGTGATCAGTCAGCTGGAGTATCGGATCGCCAACAACCCGCCCGGTCAACAGGTGATCGTCAAGACCGGTGTCCCCCGCGAGGTGGCGCTGAAGCTCGAAGCGAACCGTGCCGAGCTGCCTGGTGTCGAGCTCGACGCTAACGTGCTGGTTCGCCGCTACCCCGGTGGCGAATCGATGTCTCATATCCTTGGCTACGCTGGCAAAATCTCGGAGTCGGAGCGAAACGCCAAGGAGAATCTGAATAACGCCGGGAACTTTATCTACCAGCTCGACGACACGATCGGCAAGGACGGCCTGGAGCGCGTCGTCGAGCCGACGCTGCGTGGGCAGGCCGGTCTTCGCTGGGTCGAGGTCGACGCGGTGGGGGCCGAGCGTCGTGTCATCAAAGAGACGGCAGCGCTGCCCGGGCGGAACGTCGGCCTGACGATCGATCTGGAGTTCCAACGAGCCGTCGCTGAGATCCTCCGGCTCGGCATTGAGTTCTCCAACGCCGATCGCCGGGCCGCAGAGGCGCAGGACCCGAACAAAGCGCTCAAGAAGGAATCGGGCGCCGGTTCGGTGGTGGCGCTCGATCCCCGCAGCGGGGAAGTGCTGGCCATGGTCAGCTATCCACACTACGACAACCAGCTCTTCGTCGATGGGATCTCCACTCGTAAATTCAAGGAGTACATCAGCAAGGAGCGGAACCAACCGCTGCTCGACCGCGCCCTTCGCGGCGCCTACCCCCCTGGCTCGACCCTCAAGCCGTTCCTGGCCGCCGCTGGGCTGGAGGAAGGAACGCTCAAGAACGACACCAAGTTCGTCTGTTCTGGGGGCATTCAGGTGCCCTATGCATGGAATGAAGCGAAGGGGACGAAGCATCCCTGCTGGCTGACATCGGGGCATGAGGAGCTCGATGTCCTCGGCGCGATCGAGCGATCCTGCGATGTCTTCTTCTACAACGTCGGGGCACCAAAGGCGCCGATCGATGAGAACAACCCGCAATCGGAGTTTCTCCATTACCGCGATCTCCAACCCGACAGTGGTCAGCTTGGGGAGCGGCACTATTTCGGCGGGTTAGGTATCGGCCGGATCAATACCGAGCTGGAGACGAAGTTCTGGTTTGGGGAAAAGACCGGGATCGAGCTGCCGACCGAGGAGCCAGGCGTCGTTCCCGACCCGGTCTGGCTGAGCAAGGCTGATCCCAATGCCAACTGGTCGGTGTCGGCAACGATCAACGTCTCGATCGGTCAAGGTTACTTTCTGACGACCCCGCTCCAACTGGCGCTCAACGTGGCGGCGCTTGCCAATGGCGGGACAGTCCATCGCCCCCACCTGGTTCGAGAGACCTTCGACGATCAACGCTCCAGGATCGACTCGACGAAGCCGGCCGTTCTGCGAAAGCTGGGGATCAAGAAGGAGCACGTGGCCACGGTGCGCGAAGGGATGCGACGGGTCGTCGGCTCCCCAAACGGCACCGCCTACGCGACCCGCGGCCGCACGAAATGGCCGCTGACCAATCCCGACGGCCAACCGGAGATCAAGCTGGCCGGCAAGACCGGGACGGCCGAGGTCGGGCTGCCGGACGAAGCGACGGGCAAGTACGAGAGCCAGCATGCCTGGTTTACCTGCTTTGGCCCCTTCGACAAACCAGAGATCGCGATCGCGGTGGTGCTTGAGGACGGCGGTGAAGGGGCCAGCTACGCCGTGCCGGTCGCCGACCGTGTGATGCGCGCCTACTTCGAGCTGACCAAGAAGCGATCGCGCGGCGTCGTTCTCCGCCCGGATGGAGACAAAGCCGCGACCGACGCGCCGGTGCTTGCGGGAACCGCCGCGTTCCCGACCCCTGGCGAGGTCATCGTCGAGAGCGTCGACTGATCGGTCGTCCACTCGACCGCGGTGGCTTCAGCGTCCGACCGCGACGAAACCGGCCAATGACGATCGCACAGGGGTGAGATGACGACCTCCAATCATCCGGTGAGCGATGCGACCGGCGACGTGGGCCGGCGCCTCGACCTCCATCATGTCGGGATTGTCGTGGCAGATCTCGATGATGCGGTGACACGCTTTGCGCCCCTCGGGTTCGATGCCGCCGAGCGGATCGAGATCCCGGAGCAGGCGGTGCAGGTCGCCGTCTTCGCGGCCGGACCCGGTCTGGTCGAGTTGATCCAGCCGACTGACCTGGAGGGACCGATCGCCCGCTACCTGGCCAAGCGGGGCGAGGGGATGCACCACGTCGCCTACCGGGTCGACGACCTGGTCGCCACGCTCGACCGTCTCGCGGCCGCTGGGGTTCGCCTGATCGACACCGTGCCGCGCCGGGGACTCCATGGCGCGCGGATCGCCTTTCTTCATCCCGAATCGTGCGCCGGCGTGCTGACCGAGCTGGTGGAGGTGAGTGAGGGCTGAGCGAACGCTCCCAAACGCTGATCCCGCTGGCTGGTGGGACGATGCCGGTGCATCATGCCCTACACTCCGGTGATGCCTCCCGTCCGGGAGGATGGCCAGTCAGTTCGACCGCATCGTCGATAGTGACCTTGCGCTGTCTCACCTTCCGCGGAAGGGGATGGGGCGAGGCGCCACGGATGACCTGATGAGCGAGACCACAGCCCGCCGGGCAGCCCTCCCTCGACCGATCGTGACCGACTCCGGGATCGCGATCGATCCCGTGATCTCGACGCCCGATCCGCCACGGACGGTGCCGGACCCTGGCGAGTTCCCCTATACCCGCGGCATCTACCCGACGATGTACCGGGGACGGCGCTGGACGATGCGCCAGTACGCCGGGTTCTCCTCGGCCGAAGAAAGCAACCAGCGCTACCGCCTGCTGATGGAACGGGGGACGACCGGGCTGAGCGTCGCCTTCGATCTGCCGACGCAGCTCGGGCTCGACTCGGACGACGATCGCGCACTGGGCGAGGTCGGTCGGGTCGGGGTCGCGATCAGCACCCTCGACGACATGCGACGGCTCTTCGAGGGCATCGACCAGTCGGTGGTGACGGTCTCGATGACGATCAACGCCCCGGCGGCATTGCTGCTGCTGATGTACCAGATCGTCGCCGAGGAGCGCGGCGTCGATGCGACCGGCCTGGGCGGCACCATCCAGAACGACATTCTCAAGGAATACGCCGCCCGCGGCACCTATATCTTCCCGCCGCGACCGTCGCTGCGTCTCGTGACCGACACCTTTGCCTACTGCGGGAAGGTGTTGCCGGCCTGGAATACGATCTCCGTCTCCGGCTACCACATCCGGGAAGCTGGCTCGTCGGCGGCCCAGGAGATCGCCTTCACGCTCGCCAACGGTCTGGCCTACCTCGATGCCGCCCGGGTGGCAGGGCTGTCGGTCGATGATGTCGCTCCCCGGATGAGTTTCTTCTTTGCCGCTCACTCGACCTTTCTGGAGGAGGTTGCCAAGTTCCGGGCTGCCCGGCGGCTCTGGGCGACACTGGTCCGCGAGCGGTATGCGCCTGTCGACCGCCGCTCCGAGATGATGCGGTTTCACACCCAGACGGGTGGTGTCACCCTCACGGCCCAGCAGCCGCTCAACAATGTCGTCCGGGTCGCCTACCAGGCGCTGGCCGCGGTACTCGGAGGAACGCAGAGTCTGCACACCAATGGCTACGACGAGGCGCTGGCGCTGCCGACCGTGGACGCCGCGACGCTCGCGCTGCGGACCCAACAGATTCTGGCCGAGGAGACCGGGGTAGCGGATACCGCCGATCCCTTCGCTGGCTCGTATGTCGTCGAGCGCCTGACTGACGAGCTGGAAGCGGTCGCGCGCGACTGGCTCGATCAGGTGGACGAGCAAGGCGGGGCCGCGATGGCGATCGAAAAAGGGTTCATGCAGGAGGCGATCGCCGAGAACGCCTACCGCAAGGAGCTCGCGCGAGCGTCAGGCGAGGAGGTGGTGGTCGGCGTCAATAAGTACGCGGCCGAGAGCACGGCAAGCGTCCCGATCCAGCGCATCGACCAGGACGCCGTCGATCGTCAGGTTGCTCGGGTGACGGACTACAAGGCACGACAGGATCGCGCCGGTGTTGACCGTCAGCTGGCGAGCGTGACCGAGACCGCCCACGGCACCGGCAATCTGCTGCCCGTGATGAAGGACGCCTTGGTGGCCGGCGCCACACTTGGTCAGGTCGCCAACGCCTTGCGTGTCGTCTTCGGCGAGCACCGGGCGGGCGGATAGAGCATGTTCCGACCAATCTGAGACGCCGTGTCATGCAACCGTCGTTGCTTCGTCGATCCACAAGGGCGTAGTGGGCACGAACGCCGCTCATACCGCACGTGCCCGGCACCGCTCCCTCCGGTGCAACCGGGAGGCGGTCAACGCCTGGGGAACCGCGACGATCCGACAGGCAGAACTGGCTCCAGGCGGCGGCTCGGATGGCGCCCGTCGTCGCGTCGTCCGCCGCGTTAGTGAGCGCTCAAGCAGGCCCTCCAACTCCCTTCAGTGGTGGCGATGCACCGAGCGTTCGCCGCGTGGGCAAGAAGGCACGAGCGGCGCGATTGGTCGATAATCCGCACCGCGGAGTTGACACGATCCGTGTAAGAGTATTGACACGATATTAAGCGTCCGATAAAATGATGGCACATTGATCCGACCGCCCGGGGTCGAGATCGCTCGGAGCACGGATTCGCGTGAAAGGCGCGATGGAGGTGGTGAGCCATGGTCAATCGGTCACCTATGGCGCAGGAGTTTGTCAGTCTTCGCGACGCGATGGGGCAGTTGCTCGAAGAGAGTTTCACCCCGTTCTTCTCCGGGACGCGGAGCGCCGCCGCTGGCGGTGCCCGGAGCGTGCCGCTCGATGTCTACGCGACCGCCGACGAGGTCGTCATCATCGCTGCGGTCCCGGGAAGCACGCCGGAGGATGTCGAGGTCTCGATCAACGATGGCACGGTCACGCTCAGCGGCAATGTCCAGAACGCCGCCGAGGCGCAGGAGACGAAGGGGGCGACCTGGTTCCTCCACGAGTTGCCATTCGGCCGGTTCCGGCGGACGATCGTCCTGCCGATGGAGGTTGATGCCAGCAGGGCCGACGCGACCTTTGAGCATGGCATCCTCAAGATCTGGTTGCCGAAGTCCGAGGCGACCAAACCGCGTAAGATCGCGATTCGCGTCGCACCCGAGACGCAGGGTCTTGAATCAGGGAATCAGAACGGCGAATCCTCAGCGGTCGAGTCGAACGACTAACGTGCTCTCGTCGCGACCGGGTGCGCCTGGCGCCGGTCGCTGGACGTGTGGTTCGGGGTAGGAATAGGGGACGGCCCATCGCCCCATCATGCCTCGCCCGCAAAGGTCCGGGGGTTTCCCCCGGACCTTTGCGTTAATCTCCGGTGGCAAAGTGGCAAGCCGGGGCGTGACGGCGATCGGACGTGCCGGCTTTTCTCCGCTCCTCCCTCGGCATCAGCGCCTCACGCAACTCAACGTGTGCCCGGCGATGCCTTGGCGGCCGTCCGCGTCGCCAGGTCGCGGCGGAGATCGCGACGAAGCGCCCGCCAGTGGCGGCCGCTCGTCGCCCGGTCGCGGTGGAGCCGTTGGGCGATAGCGCCCAGGCGCTCCCCGTCACGGACATACCCGAGCAGGATCGCCGCGTCGAGCGGCTCCAGCTGGCTGGCCAGCTCCTCCAGCAGCACGCGGGCTTCCTCGGCGCTGGCTGAGGCGTCGTGCAGCGTCGCCGCATGGGGCGAGAGCGCCGCGCATTCGCGACGCGACCCCACCTCTAGCCGGCGCCGAACATCTCGCAGACGCCATGGAAAATAGGTCAGCAAGAACGGCACGACCGGCCCCTCGCCCGGCCACTCCCGCAGGAGGTCGATGAAGACGAGAAAGGCTTCCTGGCGCAGGTCGTCGGCATCCCAGGGGCGACCATCACGGCGCGCACCGGGGCCAGCCCAGGTTCGCCCCGCCTCCCGGGCAACCGCCCGGGCGAGTTTCGGCTCCATGGCGATCCAGACCGCATTGCGCGCCGCCGCATCACCACTCCTGGCAATCCGGATCGCCCTGGCGAGCGCGGCATCTTCCTCCGGCGTGACCAGGTCGGTCGCGTTGAGCAGTGGAACCAGCAACGGTCGAGGAGGGGTTTCCGGGGTCTGGTCCCAGAACGTGGGGCGGATCAGTGAGGATCGGGGATGGCGGGGGTGACGCGGATCGTCCATGAGCGGAGCCTCCTCGTTGCGTGATCGGGAGCGTCGGCCGGATCGGCCGGCCGAGCGGCCCGGCGAGATGCTCGACAGGTGAGCACCAGCGGTACGGGCGCTTCGGCGCTGAGGGGGCTCTTCGGAGCTCGGGGCGAATGGGTCGACGTCGACGGGCGCTCGGGGGACGAGCGGCGGGGTGGACCGGGGGACCTCGATCGAGCTACCGGGAATCGGCTGGCTCTCGCGACGACCGGGGCGATCCGATGCCGCGCAGATCAAGCACGTGCTCGGCACCACAGCGCGGACAGATGGTACGGACCTGCCCGAGGACATGCCAGTAGCGGTCACGCACCTTGATATTGACCCGCCCGGCGGCGTTATAGGTGGCGAGGAGCACCGGGTGCTCCTGACATCGACATTCCCACCGGAAGACCGCATCGCGGGCGCTGCCCCCGTCCGTGCCGGCGCCCGAGCGGCGGACGATCGATTCGCCCATCCCGGCCCCTCCCTTCTCCGCTCCACACGGAACCTGAACAAAATAGAACAAGTGTTCTATTCCACGCGGAGTCTAGGGGGACGGGGGCGGCCCTGTCAAGCGGGATCTAACAAGAGATGAGTTGGACGAATAGGTCCACACCCGGAACGCGTTGGCTAGGCTCCTAAGCGTAGTAACTTAAATTTAGAAGTGGTCACTCCCTAAGCACCGTAATGTCTACAGGCCCGAAGAAGCCAGAGATGCATACCTCCGGCTGCTAGCCCCTGCCGCTTGGCGACGCGAATCTTTCGGATCGATCAACAATGCGCATGAGTGCTGACAAAAACGCCAGCCATTCGAGACATTCGGTACCTGTCATGTCCACATCAGCATTTATTTGATGGCCGCGCGGGTTTCTTAATCCCATCCAGGATCCGACAAATAGCCACATTACGCCGGTTCGCTCATCCTCGGATTCTGAGACTACGAGAAGCGGGTTCTTGGGCGAAAACACTTGCTGCATTAGATTTGTGCCATCAGGCGCTGAACTCGCACTCTTGTGTTTCACCAGCTGGTTGAGTGCCAAAGATGCTTCGAAAATCGCATTACGGTAATGCCCATTGTCGAATAATTTCGCTGACGCGGCGCAAATACGCGGGTGAAGTTTGGTGATATCGATAGCGTTAGAAGGGCGACCTTGCGCTTCTCGTAGGATGTCGGATTGTTCCTCGAATGGTTTCTTGAACCATATGCCATATGGTGACTGCCAATTCTTAGTTGAAGTGGGGCATTTCAATATAGTGTGAGATCGGCGAAACAACGCCTTGTTAGTAGAGTTGTCAAGAAAGCCTTTGATCGACGCAACAAATTTTGCTCCAACGTAGGACCGAGCGAAGCGATCTCTCAGGTCATCCGGCAACAACGCTCGTCCAGAGAAGTACCAGGATTGATATTGATCCCGGAACACTCGAAGCTCATGATCCAAAATAGGGCTCGGATATTCCGACTGGATCGACTGAGCGAACTTGTCTAGCTCTCTTCCGCGTTGAATCAATTGCTCGAACGGATCGGTGCTACTCACGCCTCCTCCATCGACTCAGCATTATCCATCAATGAAGACTCGACGGGCAAATATTTGTCTTGTCCCCCATCGACCCCGCTAGATAGGATCAGCCAAGCACAATTCGTCAAGCAGGATTGGCAAAAGTCGATTACGTGTCGGTGCACTGCAACGGGCCGACATGGCGTCGGGATGTTCGTCGAACAGACCTTCGATTCGCCCTTAGTCAAATGAGTCCAAAGACGCGTTATGGTTGCCGCCGTCTGGTGAACCTATGTCTTAACCCGTCAAACGCGTCGCAGTTCGCGGAACGCTCGTTCCCGAGGATGTCTCGATGGTGGCTGAATCCTGTGTCCGAGGCAGTGTCAAGTGCAGCGTCCCCCGTTCGCGGTGACGTGGTACCGTGACGATGAAGGGAACACAACACCGTGTCGACTGATGAGGGACGTGAGCCGATGCGGATCTGGCTCGACGCGGACGCCTGTCCAGTCAAGGAGCAGGTCTATCGCGTCGCCGACCGCTACGGCGTCCCGGTCTCGGTCGTCGCTAACGCGCCGTTGCGCGTGCCGTCGCAGGCGGGGATCGAGCTGGTGGTCGTGCCAGGGACACCCGACGCCGCCGATGACTGGATCGCGGAGCGCGCGGTCCCTGGCGAGCTGGTGCTGACCGCCGATATCCCGCTCGCGGCACGGGTCGTCCCGCGCGGGGTGCGGTGCCTTGACTTCCGGGGTGGGGAGTTCACTTCGTCGCGCGTCGGGGACGCCCTTGCCGCCCGCGACCTGAATGCCTATCTGCGCGACCTCGGTGTCGGTGGGCGCGGACCGGCTCCGTTCTCACCACGGGACCGCTCGCGCTTCGCCTCCCTCCTCGACGCCGCGGTCTCCCGGATCGCCCGGGCGCGCGACACGACATCTCGCCCGCCGGGGTCCTAAACCCTCCCGGCCCGAATACATCGCGTCGTGTCACCCCGGCGGTCGCAGACTGACCATGTGGTCCAGGCAGCTCGCCACGGGCGCGTCGAAGCCGTCAGGTGGCGGGTGCCGCAACGAGGCGAGCCGATGTCGCCGAGGCTGACGGAAGACCGACGAAGCACACCGGACCACGCCGTAGGTCTCCGGTGTCGTCGCCCATACCACCCGCACCGGTGAGATGCTCGGGGTGATCACGGAGTCGGATCGAGTGTGACAGCCCTGCTCCTTCGAGCCACGTACTGAACGTCTCCATCCTCCTATTGTCATGCTCGCTGCTGGTTAATTCATGCGATCCTATCGCGTTATCCTTGAACGATGATCTAATCTACGGTGCACGCTTCAAGGAGATCGTCTCAAGCATCACGCGCAAGGATCAGGTCACGATTTCGGCCGAGGTCCGCAAACGCCTCGGCATCGCCATGCCCGATAAGGTCGTCTTTGTCCTTGAGGATGCGGGCTCGGTCGCCATGCGGCCGGTCATGCACACGCTGCACGGCGTCGTGCCTCCGCTCCCCGGCGAACAGAGTCCAGATTGCCGCACGCAGATCGAGCAGGCGATGGAGGGGGAGGCTGAGCGCATCGTCGGCGTCGTTGAGTGGCGGTGACGTTCCGCGAGGCCAACATCTTCTTCCCTTCCCTGGTGGCGACTACCTCACCCGAAACCGAAGCCATGCAGGACGAGGCGACGGCGCTGTTCGAGGCCATCGAGCGGGGAAAGGAAGGGGTCACGACCTCCGAGGCGGTCCTCGCCGAAGTCGCCTTCGTTCTCGCCCCCCGGCAGTATTGCCTCTCCGCCGATGCCGCGGCTTACCTGGCGCTGCTCATCCAGCTACCGGGTCTCACGCTGTCGCGCGGTCAGAAACACCGCTACCTGCGCGCGATCGACATCTGGGTGATCACCCCGACGTTGGGCTTCGTCGACGCCCTAACCGTCGCCCTGGTTGAGGACTCACCGATTGAGCTGGCGACCTTCGACGCCGACTTCGACACCGTTCCCGGAATCGCGCGCTGGCGACCACCGACCGTCGAGGGGACTCCGTGAGATCCTGGTCGGTCGATCATGAGGGTGCCCGGGACAGGACTGACGGGCGCGTCACCTGCGACGGGGTGCAACGACACCGTTGCGGCCCGCCGCATGGCCACCCGTAGGGCTGCTGGGAGCTAAGCACACGCAGCGGCGGCGTCTGTCTCGCCGTGGCAGCCTGCAATCCCTCAGGTTGGACTGGCCCCTTCTTAGCGCGAGTCGTTGCTCTCCGAGCCGGAGCGCTTGTTGCCCGTGCCGGTGGTTCCCTGGGAGCCGCCGCGAGTCAGGCCACTGTGGACGGGGGTATCGCGGCGCTGATCGCCCTTTTCTGCCTGCGGGCCGTCTCCCTTCGGCGCGCTCTTGCCGGTATCGCCGCCTCGCTCGCCAGCTGGATCGAGATCCTGATCTTTGTCCGCGTTTCGCCCTGGCATGCCGGTATCCGCGCTCGCTACCTGCCGGCTCGACGTGGTCCCCGCGACCTCGTCACCCGCCTGGCACCCGATGGGATCGGCACGACGCACGATAGATACCTGCGCACGATGGCGGTCTCAACGACACCAGCCGATCATGCGCCAGCGGCCGCAGGGGCGTGACTCGACGCGGCTGGTCCCCCAGGACCACCCGGTGTGAGCGGTGAGCCGGAGCGGACCAACTGGTCCGCGGTCGGCTCCGCTCAGCAGAACCAGCTCTCGGTCAGACGCGGTGGTGGCCGCCGCCGGAGGACCGGAATGGGGAGCGGCGGCGGAATCGTTCCTGCGACCGCATGGGCCGCCGTCCAGATACGCCCAAAGGTGGCGCGTGCCGGCTCGCCCCGGGCGGCGGCGTCCTCGACGATCGCCGCGATGTGGCGCTGCATCTCGTCGAGGCGCGGGTCAGGGTGGCTCCAGTGATAGGTGAACGCCGCAGAGTCAAGGTCGCCGAGCCAGGTAGCGTTCGCTGGATCGTCGAGCAGGGCGGAACCAGGTGGCACCAGCAGCCGGATCGAGAAGTGGACGGGATCGACGCAGTCGATCAGGTCACGCCCGGCGACGAACTGGAGAAGCTCGACATAATCGTCCACGGTCGTCCACGGGGTGAAAGGGAGGAGCGAGGGACGCATCGGGATCCCGGCAGCGTCGAGCAGGTCGAGCGCCACCCCAATGTCGTCACGACTGTGTCCCTTGGCGAGTTTCTGGAGGACGAGGCCGCTGACCGATTCCACCGCGGAAACGACAAAAGCGCATCCCAGCGACGCCAACTCGGGCAGCAGCCGTTGATGCTGAATGAGATGCTCGATCTTGATCGTGGCATCGAAGGTCAGCCACGGGAACTCGGCATGGAGTGTCCGCAGGATGCGCATCCCATGCCCCGGGCCATTGTAGAAATCGGGATCGCCGAAGGTGAGATGACGTGCTCCGGCGGCGACCTGCGCCCGTGCATCGCTGAGCACGACCTCGCGCGGCACGACGACGAAGCGTCCCCCGTAGACCGGGGTGATCGGACAATGGCGACAGACGTGATGGCAGCCGCGGGTCGCCTCGACGTAGCCAGCGGGCACGATCGTGCCCTCCCGCTCCAACCCCGCGTAGTCGCGCAGCGCCGGCAAACCGGTGCGATCGGGCGTGATCGGTCCGGATGGCTCAAGCACCGGCCCGGCTGGCTGCAGTCTCGTGCCGACACCCGGCAGATCGCTAATCGGGGCACCGAGAGCGAGCGCGATCGCCAGCGCGACGAGCGGGCGCTCGTACTCGCCACCGATCGTGCTGTCGCCGTGATGCTGGCCGAGCAGATGATCGGCATTGAGGGTCGCATAGAGACCGTAGAAACAGATATGCGCCGCCGGATTGATCGTCCGGGCGCGGGCGGCGATCGCGGCTCCGAGCCGCAGCGCGGTGTGCATCGGGACTGAGATCGCGATCAGACCCGCCGCTCGGATCGCGTCATCGGAGAGCTGCTCGACGCTGGCATCGAGCGTGGCGGGGTGAAAGCCGGCCGCTCGGAGGGCGGCGGCTGGCGTCGCCAGGCTCAGCGGTTGATGACCCAGCTCGTAGCAGGAGACAAGGAGCACCGCTCCAGACGCGGCGAGCGACCGGGCCGGCGGCGCGTCGATGGTGGCGGAGAGTGTGGACACGAGGCGTTGATCCCGGGCGCTGATCACGGTTCCCCCAACGGGGAACGAGGCAGGCCAACCCTACCGCACCCCTCCTCATGATGCCAGCCTGACGCTACGCGGGGAGACCGGGTGAAGCCGGAGGACACCGTTCCCAGGAGCCGAGGGCCTGATCGAGCAGCGTCAGGGCCGAGGCCACGGAGCGCTCTCCCCGTTTGCCGGCCCCGGGGTTCAGGCTCGTGACGCAGAGCGTGGCGACATGCCCAGTGCGGAGAACGGTCGCGATCGCGGCCGATGCGTCGTCGAGATCGAGCCCGCCGGCCGACGGGGTTGACGCGCTCGGCACCAGGTGAGGGTCGAGCACATCGAGGTCAACGTGCAAACAGAGGTGGGAGCAGCGGTTCGCCAATCGCTCGACCGCCGCGCGCAGGGTCGAGGCGTCTCTCGCCTCGCTTACCGTCACCACCCGAGCGTCGGTCGATCGAATCAGCGTTGCCTCCTGCTCGTCGAGGTCGCGCACCCCGGCCAGCAAAATACGGTCGGTTGGCAGCGTCGCCGCCAACCCGGCCGCTTCGCGCCAGAGCGGACCGGCCAGGCCCGCCAGGATCGCCACCGGCATCCCGGCCAGGATCCCGCTGTAGGAGGTCTCGGGGGTGTTGAAGTCGCCATGGGCGTCGATCCAGACGAGCCCGATTGGCGTGGCGGCGCCGTCCGCCAGCTGGACGCCTGAGAGCACACCGATCGACGCCGTGTCGTCTCCCGCCAGGATCAATGCCCCCGCCCCGGCACGGCGTGCGGAGGCGACGTGACTGGCCGTCCGTGCGCCAAGCCGGCCGATGTTGACCGCGGTCCGGCCTTCCACGCGCTCGTCGTCCTTGAGCACCGCTTCCAACGGCGTCTCGACCTCGTGCCCGAGGCGGCGAAGCCGGTCGAGCAGCCCCGCGTCGATCAACGCCTGCGGTCCTAAGCCAACGCCTGACGCCCGAGTATCGTACCGGTATGGGACGGTGACGACCTGTAACCGCATCGCCGCTGCCCTTTCGCCCTATCCAACATCGTGGCCCGACGCGACACGATTCTAGCGCGTTCAGGGGCCACCGGGCGTGGCCACCGGGCGTGGCCGCCTGTCGCGGGTACACTATCCACGAACGGGCGCTGCTCGTATCCTGTCCCGGCGTCACGGTCGCCCGCCGGGCGACGATCGACGCGCCGCCTGGTTGTTCCCCCGGACGATGCCGTTGGCCGCGAACCCTGACGAGAATGTCCTACTGTCGCCCGGTCCGGAGCCTGGCTCACCAGAGCAGACTCTGTACCAGGTGCTCGGGGTCTCCCCGACCGCCAGCGCCGCCGAGATTACGCGGGCCTACCGCGGCGCCATGAAGCGGGTCCATCCAGACCGTCAGCAGCCGAGCCGGCGGGGTGCCGCGGAGGAACAGGCCATGCGGGTGAACCGCGCCTATGCGGTCCTCTCAAAGCCGATCCAGCGTCAATCGTATGACCGGTCGATTCGGGCCGCCGCGGTGCAGGACGAGATCATGAGCCGCTACGTCGGCGGCTTCTACGTGCCCCAGCACGACAGCGCCACCGCGCCGCACCTCCGCCGCGCCCCGACCGCGGCCGAGCGCCGCGAGCAGGCGATTGCCGACCGCGGCGCGCTGGTCAGTATCGTGGTCGTCTTCGGGGGGCTGGTGCTTGGTCTGCTGGCCCTCTTGCTCCTCTGGGCCGCGCTCCAGGCGGCCGTCGGGGCGCTCGTTTAGGGTTGTCGGCGATGCCGGGTTGCGCCGCCCGGCTCGGATGCGGGTCGGCGGCGGCTCGCTGCCGGTGAGCGGCGGGGGCCTCGCTCCCAGCGCCGGGCGATCGGCTTCGTCGGGCGATCCCCCGCTTCAACCACTCGCGTCACCGCTTCCAGCGAGGCGACAAGCGCTTCCGCCCCCTGGCGGGCGCCGCGTGGGGGAGGCACGCCGTCGGCCCTCCGGCTGTACCCTGCGTTGAGCGTGCGGCCCGCCACCGCGACCAGGTCGAGGGCGGCGACCGCTGGTAGGAGACGGCGAAGCTCAGGGGCGAGTGGCCGCACCGTGTGGTAGGCCGCGAGCGCCTCTTCGGCCCGTTCGGCATGCCACCCGCCGAAGTGGGTGACGAGCTGGGCGATATCGAGGAGCGGTGAGCCGGTGGCGGCGCCGTCCCAGCCGATGAGCGCGACCAGACGACCAGAGGACGCGACGACACGATGCGGCCAGAGGTCGGCGTGGATCATCACGGCCCCGTCCTGCTGTGCATCCTCTGATTGCCCGAGGGTATCGACGATGGCGGGCAGCGCCCGTTCGCCGACCCGCAGCCATCGCTGAACGGGTGGTGTTGTTGGCGCGACCGGGCGGAGACGTTCCCGCTGGTCGTTCCAGGCATCATGAACCGCCGCCATGACCGCCACCAGCGGCAGCGCCGGGGCGCCGGGTCCCGGGTCCAGTTGCTCCGTAGCCAGGTGGACCCGCGCCAGGGTGCGCGCCACTTCGCGCAGCAGATCGCCGGCGAGAGGCGCTGGCAGATCGAGACCGTCCGGCGCCAGTGATGCCCCGGTGGGCCACGTCTGCGCGTCGTACAGCGAGCCGTTCCGGCGCACGATGGTATCGCTCCGGCTCCCCGGTAACGACGCGACCGCCGGCAGCATGTCGAGCCCGGCGTCCTGAGCGCGGCCCAGCAGGTCGTGAACGAGCGTGAGCCGCTCGGGGGTCGCCGTCTCCGGCCATCGCCGCAGACGCCAGCGGCGGTCGCCGTCCTCGACGATCGCCAGATCGACCCGGTCGGGCATCTCCGCGACCACGCTGGCGCCGGGAAAGAACGAGCCTGCCACATCGACAAGATCGTCCGATGGGGGACCGGGGGGGGCCGGGGCCACTGGCTCGGTCTGGTCGATCTGGTGGTGACGGTGGTGGGAAGACCGGTCGCGCATGGGCCCAGTATAGAGGGCCAGCCCGCGCACCGCTGCCGGACCCACTTGACAGCGTTTGCCGGTCCCGTCTAGCGTATAATCAATTCCGACCCGCTGGATCGGAAATCGTTTGCAGTCGTCGACAAACAGGGAGAAATGATCTTGATCGGGGAGTGGGCAGAGGTCGCCGCGGACGCGCGAGACGAGCGGCCATCGGCGTGGTCGCGCCGCACGATATTGCGGTGGACGATGGCGGGTGCCGCGGCGGGGCTGGCAACACGCGCCGGCACAACGATGGCCCAGGAGGCAACACCCGCCCCGGAGCCAGACCCTGAAGCCGAAGAGGACGCCGAGTCGACCGAGACCGTCACCCCGGGGGGGACGCCGGTGGGCTCCGCCGGGAAAGCGACCGTCTACTCCGGGCGGAACGAGAATCTGATCGGTCCGATCCTCACTCGCTGTGAGGGGTTGACCGGCGTCGATGCCGAGGTCCGCTATGGCGACTCGCCGGAGCTGGCCGCGACGCTGCTGGAGGAGGGCGACCGCAGTCCGGCGAGCCTCTTCATCAGTCAGGATGCCGGCTTGCTCGGTCTGCTGGCCAAGGATGGACGGCTCGCGAAGCTGCCCGATGATCTCCTGAACCGCGTCAACCCGCGCTTCCGGTCGCCCGATGGGCTGTGGGTCGGGGTGTCGGGCCGGGCTCGAGTCGCCGCCTACAACACCGACAAGCTGAAGGAGACCGACCTGCCGGACTCCGTGCTCGACCTCGTCGACCCGCGATGGAAAGGCAAGATGGGCTGGGCGCCGGGGAACGCCTCGTTCCAGGCGTTCGTGACCGCGCTTCGGTTCTTGAAAGGCGAGGATGCCGCCCGCGCCTGGCTCGACGGCATGATCGCCAACGAACCGCAGGCCTTCGATAGCAACGGCCCCGTCGTCCGCGCGATCGGCGAAGGGGAGATCGAGCTGGGTCTGGTCAATCACTATTACATCTACGAGATCAAGGCCGAGGAAGGTGAGGACTTTCCGGTCGCGAATCATTTCTTCCCGGCGGGCGACCCGGGCTCGCTCGTGAACGCGGCCGGTGTCGGTCTGCTCACAAGTGCCCCGGATGCCGACCAGGCGCTGGCGCTGGCCGGTTGCCTGCTCACAACGGAGGCCCAGGAGTACTTCGCCCGCAAGACCTACGAATATCCCTTGATCGCCGGAGTCGCCGCGGCGGAGGATCTGCCGAAGCTGGAGGATATCGAGAGCCCCGATATCGACCTGTCCGACCTGTCCGATCTTGAAGGGACGCAGCAGTTGCTTGCCGATGTCGGCCTCCTCTAACGACATCCTGACCCATAACGGTGTGATGGAGCGCGGGGGCGATGCCCCTCGCTCTCCGCGTCGGCCGACCGAGCGCCAGGGCGGCCGGATCGCCACCAGCGCGTCGACCGCCTCGGACGACGAGCGGGGTCGTTCGATCGAGGAGTCGTTGTGCTAACGCTCCGGTCTCGCGCGGCGCGAGCGACGATTCTGCCTGGGCTCGGGCGGGACGATGCGATCCTCGGTGCACCGGTCCGTCGATCGCGGGTCTACCCACCGGTGGTGGTCTGGCTGCCGGCCGTGCTCGTGACCGTGGCGCTCTCGTTGCCGCTCATCTACGTGCTCTTCCGGGCGCTGGAGGGAGGCGCCGCGACCTGGCGGGTGGTGGTCCGGCCCCATACCCTCGGCGTGCTCGCCAACACGATCGTGCTCGCCGGGTCGGTCGGGATCGCCGCCACGGCGATCGCGGTGCCGCTCGCCTGGCTGACAACCCGGACCGATCTGCCGGGTCGCCGCTGGTGGGCGACCGCCGCCGCGCTGCCGTTGGTGATTCCGTCGTACGTCGGGGCGCTGGCGATGGTGGCCGCGCTCGGCCCGCGGGGACTGCTGCAGCAGCAGCTCGGGCACTGGTTTGGCGTCGAGCGATTACCGGCGATCTATGGGTTCTGGGGCACCTGGCTGACGCTCACCCTGTTCACCTACCCCTACGTCTTTCTCAATGTCCGCGCCGCTCTCCGGGGGATCGATCCGTCGCTGGAGGAAGCGGCCCGCTGCTTGAATCGGGGACCATGGCGCACCTTCGCGGGCTGTACGCTTCCCCAGCTCCGCCCGGCAATCGCCGCCGGGGCGTTGCTCGCGGCGCTCTATGCGGTCGGCGATTTTGGCGTGGTCGCCTTGCTGCGTTTCGATTCCCTGACGCGCGCGATCTACCTGCACTATCGCTCCAGCTTCGACCGGTCAGCGGCGGCGGCGCTGGCCCTGCTGCTTGTCCTTTTTGCGGCGACGCTGCTCCTTGCCGAGGCGCGGGCGCGCGGCCGGGCCGCCTACTACCGGATCGGGGCCGGCACGGGCCGGCGCGCGCGCCCTGTCCCGCTTGGCCGGTGGCGCTACCCGGCGCTTGGCTTCTGCGTGGCGGTGACCGGGTTGGCCCTCGGCTTGCCCGCGATCGTGCTTGGCTATTGGTTCGCTCACGGTGCCGCCGGCCAGACTACGATTCATGAGATGACGCGTGCCGTGGCCGGGTCGGCTGAGGTCGGAGCCATGGCCGCGATCGTCGCCACAGTCGTCGCCTTGCCGGTCGCGGTCCTCGCCGTTCGCTATCCCGGCCGGCTCGGTCGCCTGGCCGAGCAGCTGAGCTATCTCGGCTATGCGTTGCCGGGGATCGTCGTCGCACTCGCCTTTGTCTTCTTCGGGGTTCGCACCCCGATCTATCAGACGATGCCGCTCCTGATTGCGGCCTATGTCGTCCGGTTCTTGCCGCAGGCGGTTGGTGCGAGCCGGCTCTCCCTGCTCCAGGTCAGTCCCCGGTTGGAAGAGGCGGCGCGTGGTTTGGGCCGCTCGTCGTTGGGGGCGGTCGCGCGGGTGACGGTTCCGCTGGCGCGACCCGGTCTGCTCGCTGGAGCCGCGCTCGTCTTCCTGACCGTCGTCAAAGAGTTGCCGATCACGCTGCTGCTCCGGCCGACCGGCTTCTCCACGCTGGCCACCGAGGTCTGGACCGCGGCGGGAACGGGCAAGCTCGGGGCGGCGGCGGCACCGGCGCTGCTGCTGATTGTCATCTCGGCCATTCCCGCCGCCCTGCTCGCCGCTCGGGATCGCGCGGCCGAAGCATGAGCGTCGGGTGGCGAACCCGACCGGCGTCGGCAGCGCCGAACCGGGCAGCAGGCGTCGCCCAGCCGGTCGAGGAGAAGGGCGACCGCCAACGCGCCTTGCGCTGCACCGGCCTGGTCAAGCGCTATGGCCGGCAACCGGTCGTCGCCGGGCTCGATCTCACCGCCGATCGGGGCGAGTTCGTGGCACTGCTCGGACCGAGCGGCTGCGGCAAGACGACCACCCTCCGCCTGATCGCGGGGTTTGAGGAACTGGACCAGGGAACGGTCGAAGTCGGCGGTCGACTCGTCGCGGGACCAGGCACTTCCGAGCCGCCGGAGCGGCGCCGGGTCGGCATGGTCTTTCAGGACTACGCCCTCTTTCCACACCTGACCGTCGGCCGCAACGTCGGGTTTGGTCTGCCCCGCCTCCACCGCGACGAGCGGGACTCCCGGATCGCGTCGGCGCTGACAGCGGTCGGTCTCGATGGCTTCAGTGAACGGATGCCGCACCATCTCTCGGGTGGTCAGCAGCAGCGGGTCGCGCTAGCCCGGGCCTTAGCCCCGGAGCCAGAGGTGATCTTGCTCGACGAGCCGTTCTCGAATCTCGATGCCGAGCTGCGGGCGACCGTGCGCGCCGAGGTCCGCCAGATCCTCGCTGACGCTGGTGCGACTGCCCTCCTCGTGACGCACGACCAGGAGGAAGCGCTCAGTCTCGCCGACCGGGTGGCGGTGATGTGGGATGGGCGCGTGATGCAGGCGGCCAACCCGGAAGAGCTCTACCACCGCCCGGTCAGCCGCCAGATCGCCTCATTTGTCGGCGACGCCCAGTTTCTTCCCGGCGAGGGGCAGGGACGGCGCGTCAACAGCGAGATCGGCGACCTCCCGATTCACGGCACGGCGACCGGACCGGTCGAGATCATGCTGCGGCCCGAGAGTCTGCGGTTGGCGCTTGACCCGGACGGGCAGGAGGGGACGAACGGCGTCGTCGTCACCCGTGCTTTCTACGGCCACGACCAACTGATGACAGTTCGCCTCGACAGCGGTCGCCTGCTGCGCGCCCGCCTCGGCACCTACGGTGGCATTCGCCCGGGCGACCGCGTCCACGTCTCCGTCCGCGGCGCGGTCCTGACCTTCGGCCGGGAGGGATGAGCGTGCCAGGGGAGCGCAGTATCCTGATGTCCACGGCAATGCAGGACGAGGAGGGTTGATGTGGCACGGCAATATGTCGCATATAAACGTGGAGCGGGTGTTGATGATAGTCAACCTCCGATTCCGATTCCAATCGATGTGGACGGAGAAGAGCATGTGGTGTACGTCCCCGACAGCGACAAGGCTGATGCGGCGATGCGGGCTGACACCTTGGACCGGGTGCTCGCGCCGGCAGGCGCTTGGAGCGATCTCGAGTGGGACGAGGTGAGCGAGGCGCTCGATCGGATTCGTCACGATAGCACGCCCACACCACCGATTGATCATCGTGGCGATTGGTGAGACGGTATCTTCTGGACACCGGTCCGCTGACGGCGTATTTGCTTGGGCTCCCCACGGCGCTGACACGTGTGACGCCGTGGATCAGTGATCTGGAAGCGGCGACGAGCATGCTCTGTTATGGGGAGATCGTTGAGTATCTGGCGGGTCTTAAGGACGTGCGCCGTCATCGGAGAGATCTCCGCGGTGCCCTGCGTTTAATCCACCCCTACCCGTTGGGTCTGCGGACCCTTGAGCGGTACGCCTTTCCGCGGCGTCAACGCCGCCCACCCTACGGCCCCGGTCTGATTGGGGACATTGACACCCTCATCGCCGCCACCGCATTGGAGTACGGCCTCACCCTCCTCACCGGCGACCGGGATTTTGAACGTGTGTCAGACCTCGATCTTATGCTGCTCCCGCTGATGCGATGAGTGAGGACAAGCTGCGCCTTCTGAGCGCCAGTGAGCAGCAGACGCACGATGTTGGCGAGCGTCTGGGACGGTGGCTCCGGCAAGGTGACGTCGTGCTGCTCCATGGTGATCTGGGGGCGGGCAAGACGAGGCTGGCCCAGGGCATCGCCCGCGGCCTCGCCGTTGACAGCGTCGTCCATAGCCCAACCTTCGGCCTGGTCCACGAATACGATGGGCGATCGGGCGACGGTGAACCGGTTCGCCTCTATCACCTCGATCTCTATCGTCTCGCCGGGCCGAATGAACTCGATTCGTTCGGGTTCGACGACTACCTGCCCCCGGCTGACGGCATCTCCCTGATCGAATGGCCGGAGCGCGCCGTCGACCGCCTCCCCGATCGCTACCTGCTCGTCCATCTCGAACATGCGGGCGAGCGTCAGCGCCGCCTGACGATCGAGGTCGTGCCACATGATGCGGCTCACAACGCGCGTCTTGAGGCGTTGCGACGCGACCTCGACGGGCCGGTTCAGCCCGCTGATCGCGATGATCGAGGCGAGTGGAGTCCTGACCAAAGAGGACCTGGGCATGCCTGACAGCGCAGGCGTGACGGGTACGGGGCGTGGACAGGCATGCGGGCGGCGAGCGTGGTGCACCGTGGGACTGAACATCGGTGTCCATGTGTGGTGAGGGTAGGCGCGTGCCATGCGCCCTGACAGGTGGTCGCGGCACGATCATGGCATGGCTTCCGTTGTCATCCCTTCAACCGGCGTGTTGCACCTCTTGCAAACAATCACCGCTGTTGGTAGGGGCGCATGCCATGCGCCCTGGAGCCCAACTGCATCGTCGCCGTTGGCATGCCGGGCGCCCACGCCGTGACCTGGCTACGCCTCAGGTTCGCGTGACGAATCGTCACGATGCGACATGCCGCCCTCACCCCCCCAACCCCTCTCCCAACCGTTGGGAGAGGGGTGGCGCGGGGTGCCGGGGTGAGGGCGACCATGGGCGTACCCGGTGCTTCCTCGACGCCAGCCGCCTACCTCTTCCTGCCACCAGTCCCGCGCTGGACCGGTCTGCATCTCCGGTCTCCCGGACACGCCGCGGGGGAGAGCGAATGCCCTCCCCAGTCGCGTCTTGATCATGTCGCCGTCGAGGACGCTTCGCGTTCTGCCGCCGACCGGTGAAAATAACCGATTAGTCGAGCGCCTTGAGCGCCTCGACGACCGGCTTGGCCTCCTCTTCGAGGGTCTTGGCGACCTCGTCGAAGACCGGCTGCGCCTCATCGCCATTGACGGTGATGCGCTCCAGTCCCTTGCCGATGATCTGGTCACCGTTCGGGATGAAGACCCGCGCCGCATCCTGCGGTCGTGTCTTCGCCAGCTGATCGACCGCGGTCTTGAAGTTCGGATTGTCCTTGAAGAACGCCTGCATATCGGCACTTGTCGCGGCCGATTTGCGGACCGGCATGTAGCCGGTCGTCTGCGACCAGTAGGTCGTGGTTTCAGGCGACGTGGCGAAGGCGATGTACTTGAACGCCGCCTCCTGCTTCTCCTTGGGCGCGTTCGCCATCAGCGCCAGACCAGCGCCGCCGGTGCAGCAGCCGAACTCCTTAGCCATCGGCAGGAACGCAGTGCCAACCTTGAAGGTTGCGTCCTTCGTGATTCCGGCCAGGGCACCGGTCGAGGCCATCGTCGAGGCAGTCAGACCGGTTACGAAATCGGTGACTGGGGCGTTGTCGTCGTTGGAGACGTTCGCCCAACCGTCCTTGATCGATGACCGGTAGAACTCGCCGGCCTCGACCGCGCCCGGCTCATTGATCCGGATCTTGAAGTCGGGGTTTGAGTAGGCGCCACCATGCTGCCAAACGACACCCTGGAAGAGCCAGGCGACGTAGGACGCACCGACCGGATGGCCGAAGGCAAAGCGGGTCGTCTTATCGCCTTCCTTTTTGACGAGCTTGGACGCGGCATCGACGATCTGCGACCAGTTCGTCGGTGCCTCATTCAGTCCCGCCTCGGCGTACGCCTCCTTGTTGTAGTAGAAGAGCGGGGTGGAGCGGGCGAACGGCAGCCAGTAGCTCTGATCCTTGCGGACCCCTTCGATGAAGAGCGAGTCGACATAGTCGGTGGTGTCGACCTCGTTCGACGTGAGGAGGTCGGTCATCGGCGCCAGAGCGCTGTTGAGATAGAACTTGTGCCACCAGACATCCGACAGCAGCACCACGTCGGGGGTCTGCTTCGCTTGAAGGGCGGCGGTCAGCTTCTGCGCCGTCTCCTCGTAGGTGCCCTGGAACTGATATTCCAGCTCGACATCCTGCTGCGAGGCATTGAAGCGCTTGACCACCTCCTGCTCGGCGTCACCGAGATTGCCGCTGTACGAGCCCCAGTAGACGACCTTGACCTTTGAGCCGGTCTGGCTCACCACCGCCGGGGCGGCGAAGCTGCTGCTCCGCTTGCTCGCGACCCCGACCGCGACCGCCGATGCCCCCGCGGCGCCTTTCAACAGCGTGCGGCGCGTGACGTGTCGATCCATGCGCGGTTCCTCCTCGCGTCGACTGCTTGAGAAGCCACACCGGCTCCTCTCGAACTCGGTCTCTCGACGCCTAACCTTTAGTGGCCCCCGCGGTGATCCCCTCGATGATGTGCTTCTGAGCCCAGACGAAGATCACCAGCAACGGCACGATGACGAAGATGGCCCCGGCCATGACGATGCCCCACTCGGTGTTGCCTTCCTGATCGAACAGGTACGTCAACCCCACGGTCAGGGTTCGCATGTTCTGCGTATTCGTCACAATCAAGGGCCAGAGATAGTCGTTCCATTTGGCGACGAGCGAGATCAGCCCGAAGGTGACCAGCACCGGTCGCGATAGGGGAATCACATGGTCCCAGAGCAGGCGAAGATGCGCGCAACCATCGACCTTTGCCGCATCGAGCACCTCGCGCGGTAAGCCGAGGAAACTCTGACGGAGCAAGAAGGTGCCATAGGCGACCGACGCCCCCGGGATCACGATGCCCTGGTAGGTGTTGATCCACGAGTGGCCAAAGACATCGGAGATGGTCAGGTAGTTCGGCAGGATCGTCACCTGGTTCGGAATCATCAGCGCGATCAGGATCAGCACGAAGACCCACTGCTTCTTGGGAAAGCGGAGAAAGGCGAGCGCATAGGCGGTAAGGGTCGCGTTGGTCAGCTCAAGGATCGTGCCCGCGACCGTCGTGATGATGCTGTTGAGGTAGAAGCGGCCAAACGGCGCCGCCTGCCAGGCATCGACGAAGTTACGCCACCGCCACGCTTTGGGCAGCCAGAGCGGCGGAGTCGTGTAGACATCCTGGTTCGTCTTCAGCGAGCCGACGACCATCCAGAAGAGTGGGAAGCCGACGATCAGCACCGCCAGCACCATCAGAGCGTAGCTGACGATCGTCCCCGCCGATGGCCGCTTCGCGCCGCCAAAGGCGCCCCGCCCGGTGCCAAGCAGACCGGCGCTACGCATAGTGGACGCGCTCCTCGGCGTAGCGAAGCTGGATCAGCGTAATCGCGAACATGATCACGAAGAGAATCAGCGCCGCGGCGGCTGCCCGCCCGGCGTTGAAGGCGATAAAGCCTTCCTGGTAGACGTAGTAGATCAGCGTGTTGGTGGAGTCGACCGGCCCGCCGGCGGTCATCACCCGGATGATATCAAATGCCTGAAACGAGTTGAGGAGTGAGGTGACGATCAGAAAGAAGCTGATCGGCGAGAGCATCGGCAGGGTCACCGAGCGGAAGCGCCAGAGTGCCCCGGCGCCGTCTACCCGTGCCGCCTCGTAGAGATCCTTCGGGATCGCTTGCAAGCCGGCAAGATAGATCACGGTCGTGAAGCCGACATTCTTCCAGACATAGACGATGATGACCGCGGGCATTGCCCAGTGAGGGTCGGTGAGCCAGTTCGGGGAGGAGAGACCGGCAAACGAGAGAAACCGCTCGAGCAGGCCGAAGCGAGGGTCGAAAACATAAACCCAGACGATGCCGATCGCGGCGCCACTGAGCAGCGTCGGCGCAAAGAGCACGGCACGAGCGCCATCTCGTCCTCGAAGCGGCTGGTTCAAGAGCAGAGCGGCGGCGAGACCAAGCACGAGCGACCCGCCAACCGCTCCGACGGTAAAGTAGAGACTGTTCCAGAGCACGGTGCGGAAGGTGCTATCAGCGTAGAGGTAGCGATAGTTCGCCAGTCCGACGCCGATCTTGACCGGGGAGATCATGTCCCAGCGCACGGTGCTGAGGTACGCATTCTGGATCATCGGCCAGAACGAGAAGATGCCAAAGAGCAGCAGGTTTGGTCCGACGAACAGAAGAAAGAGCAGCCATTCCGCGCCTCGAAGCCGGCGCAGCATGGCCATCCGCCCGGCACCGGTCTCCGCCGAAGCGGTCGAGCCGGGTACGGTTACTGAGCGTCCACCGATCATCATTGCTCCCTCGTGCGCCATCGAACGAGGATCGACGGCGCTCCCTCCCATCCGCATCGTGCGAGAGCGACCGCCGGCGACGATCAAACGCCTGTTAAATCTCCGGGAACAGCATGAGCGTGTCGTCGTTAACAGTTTAGCAGGTGCGTTCGGATCGTTGGCTGGATGCACGATGGACGATGAGCGTGGCGGTTCACGGCAAGACTGAGGAGAGGATCATGGATCGCGACGCGCCGGCATCTCCGCGCTGTCTGCTGGCGATCGACAGCTCGACAGAGCAGGCGGGGGTTGCCCTCTTCGACGGCGTGCGGCGCGCCGAAGAGGTCTGGGATGCCGGGCGCACCCAGACGACATCGCTGCTCGGGCAAATCCATCACCTGCTCGACCTGTTGGGTATGACGGTCGCCGATCTCGGGGCGGTGGCGGTCGCCACCGGACCGGGGACCTTCAACGGCCTCCGGGTGGGGGTCAGTGTCGCCAAGGGACTCGCGCTCGGGCTCGACCTGCCGCTCCTTGGGGTGCCGACGCTCCAGGCGGCGGCGCTCCCGTTCGCGACCGGAGCCCGACCGGTGGTGCCGGTCGTTGCCGCCGGGCGTGGCCGGCTGGTCTGGGCCATGTCGGATGGCGACGGCGCGGGGTGGACAGAGCGCCGTCCGCCACGGAATGGCACGGTCGACGAGCTCGCCAGCTGGCTGATTGCTCTCGAGCGACCCGTCGTCGTCGGGGAGCTCGACCAGGAGCAGGAGGCCCGCATCCGTGCGGTTGACGGTGTGACCATCCCTCCGGTCACCCTGCGTTCCCGGCGGCCGGGCGCCGTCGCCGAGCTGGCATGGCGACGCTGGCAGGCGGGCGATGTCGACGATCCAGCCGCGTTGGAGCCGGTCTACCTGGGGCGATGAGTAGCCGGTTGATCGCGGTTTGGGTTGCCCGGGGCTGGCCCGAGTGCTACCGTCCCCATCGCGGCCGCCGACCGGCGGTCTGTCGCCATTGACGGCGAGCCGATCGATTGGAGCTTCGAGGCCTGGTGTGTTTCGCATCGACCCGATGACCCTGGATGACATCGCGGAGGTGGGCCGCATTGAGCGCGCCTGCTTCTCTAACCCGTGGCCGGCCTCCGCCTACAGGCGCGAGTTGCGATTGCCCGACCAGAACTACTATGTCGTGCTGCGAGAGACCCTCCCGGCGGCTGGGAATGGTTCAGCGCCTCACGGCGGCGAAGACGAGCAGGCTGCCAGGGGTTCCTGGGCAATGCCGCGACGCACGCTGCTGCCGCTGGCCTTTGGACGCCGTGATGACGATGACGCTCGCGGCGGGCGAGGAGCCAGCCCGGCGGGGCAGATGATTGGCTTCGCCGGAATGTGGTTGCTCTACGATGAGGCGCATATCACCACGATCGGGGTCGAGCCGGCCCACCGGGGCCGCTCGCTCGGCGAGCTCTTACTCGGGACGCTGCTCGATGAGGCGCTTCGACGCGGTGCCGGCTGGCTGACGCTGGAAGTGCGCGTCTCGAACGAGCCAGCACAGCGGCTTTACCGAAAGTACGGCTTTTCGGTCCAGGGGACGCGGCGGCGCTACTACAGCGACAACAACGAGGATGCCCACATTATGTGGTCGGCGTCGCTCCATGAGCCCGCCTATCTCCGCGATCTGACCCGGGTGCGCCGGGAGCTCGGCGAACGACTGGCGATGTCGCTGCCGCCGATCCACGGCGCGGAGACCGAATCGTCCGAGGTCCCGGCGGTCGCCGAGACCCGACCGGCGGTTGGGTGATGCGATCCGCCTCACCACCAGCGACACTGATTCGATGAACGTGCTCGGGATCGAGACCTCGTGCGACGAGACGGCAGCGGCGGTTGTGGTCGATGGCCAGCGGGTCCGCTCAAATGTCATCGCGTCGCAGATCGCGCTGCATCAGGCGCATGGCGGTGTCGTCCCCGAGCTTGCCGCGCGGGGACACGTCACGGCGATCGTCCCGGTGATCACGGAGGCCCTTGCCGAGGCGGGGATTGACCGGCGGGAGATCGACGCGCTCGCGGTGACCGCGGGACCGGGGCTGGCCGGTTCGCTGCTGGTTGGGATCAACGTCGCCAAAGCGATGGCCTACGCACTCGACCGGCCACTGGTGGCGGTCAATCACCTTGAAGCTCACCTCTATGCCAACTGGCTTGCCGAGCCAGACGGGTCGCCGGTGACCGCGCCCCTCTTTCCTGTTCTCTGCTTGCTCGTCTCTGGTGGCCATACCGAGCTGATCCTGATGACCGGGCATGGACGCTACCGGCACCTCGGGCGGACGCTCGACGACGCGGCGGGGGAAGCGTTCGATAAGGGCGCCCGGCTGCTCGCGCTCGATTACCCGGGCGGCCCGGCGATCCAGCGAGCGGCGCGCGATGGTGATGCCCAACGCTGGCAGTTTCCGCGCGCCTGGCTCGGCGACACTCACGATTTCAGCTTCTCCGGGCTCAAGACCTCCCTGCTGCGGCTGACCGAGCAGTACCGCATCCCCACACCGACGCCAGCCTCCGCGGAGCCACAAACGCCGTCCGGCCCTTTCCCGGTGCACCGCCCGCCTCGCTACGTCGCCGATGCACCGATCGCTGACCTGGCGGCGTCGTACCAGGCGGCGATCGTCGAGGTGCTCGCCGTGAAGACCGTCCGTGCGGCGCGCGCGGCCGGCGCTCAGAGCGTGGTTATCGCCGGAGGGGTCGCCGCCAATACGGCCTTGCGTTCGCGCCTGGAGCAAGAAGTGGCCGCTCAGGGCGGCGAGTTGCCGGTGCGCTATCCCGGTCTCGCGCTCTGTACCGACAATGCGGCGATGATTGCCGGTGCCGGCTTCTATGCGCTGCGCCGCGGCGAACAGGCCGGATGGGATGCGGATATCCATCCCCGGCTCCAACTTGTCGAGTTTTGAGTCGCGGCGATCGGCATGCGATCGGCGCGGGTTCGCGGGAGATCGGGGGGGTAGGGTGCAAGAGGATGCCGCACTGGTGAGCGACGTGGAGAGCGACACCTCGAGGAGCGCGGCGATCGACCGGGTGGTGGAGGTCGCGATCGGCGCGGCGACGGACGCTGGGACGTTGCTCCGAGAGCGTTTGACGCGGCCGCGCGACGTGCAATACAAGGGGACGGTCGATATCGTGACCGATGCCGACCGTGCCTCGGAGACCTTGATCGCCGGCAGGATTCGGGAGACGTTCCCCGATCACCGGATTCTCGGCGAGGAGGGCGCGCGCGGCGCTGAGCCGGAGCGGGAGGGAGCAGCCGGCTCACCCTATGGCTGGCTGATCGATCCGCTCGATGGCACGACCAACTACGCCCACGGTCTCCCCACGTTTGCCGTCTCGATCGGTCTGGAGCGTACGGGTGCGATGGAGGTTGGGGTCGTCTACGATCCGATGCGTGATGAGCTGTTCGTCGCCCGGCGCGGCCAGGGAGCGACCTGCAATGGCCGGCCGCTGCACGTGTCCGGCACCGATGCCCTGATCGGCGCGATCCTGACGACCGGCTTCTCGTACAACCTGGCCGAGCGGACCGGTCAGGCGGAGATCTGGGGACGATTCCTGGGGGGCGTGCAGGCGATTCGGCAAACTGGGTCAGCGGCGCTGAACCTCTGCTATGTTGCGGCCGGGCGCATCGACGGCTACTGGGAGCGTCCATTACGCCCCTGGGATGTCGCGGCGGGCGCCCTGATCGTCTCGGAAGCCGGGGGCCGGATCGGCGATTTTCGCGACCAGCCGTTCGACCCCTACGGTGCCGAGGTCGTGGCCAGTAACGGGCGCCTGCACGAGGCCATGCTGGCCGTTATCGCGGGGGAGGCGACGGCCGCCGGCGCCTGAGATCGTCCCCGGCTGGATGCTACACTGCGCGTCTGGCGGCCCGGACCGGACTGGCCGCGGATCGGGAGTTCGGCGTATGGACCCGCGCGATCCTTTTGCCGCCTACCGCGATCAGGTGGTCGAGGCTGTCCGGCACGCCGAGGTGATGAGCCTGTTCTTCCCCCGCCTTGGCAAATCGTTGATCGTCGATATGCGCCGGGCACCCGGTATCGAGCCAGCGCTGCTGCTCGACGACATGGCTGAAACCCCGGCGGAACGACTTGGCTCGTTCGAGCGGCTTCGACCTGGCTTGCCCGCACCAGAGCACCTGACCGTGGCAGCCTGGCATGGTTACGTGCCGGGGCTCAATGACGCCGGTATCCTGGACGCCCTGCTCGACCGCTGCCGCCTTGAAGGGGGTGAGGGGCTCGTCGACCGTGCTCGCGATGCCTATCGACGGTTGCTCGCCTTCGAGGCCACCGCAAAACGAGACCTGGCCCGCGGGGTGGGGATGAAGATCATTTGGCAGCGGCCTCGCGACCAGCGGCGGTGACGAGCCGGCGGAGCATGGCCGGACGGTCCATGAGGGATGACCGCCTGTCGGCTATGATGCTCGTGAACTCGACCGCGTATCTCGTTCGTCGTCGCGGCCAACAGGCGGCGATCGGGAGACATGTGTTGAGACATCATCGATGACGGTCGGTCGGATGCACCTGGAGCAACGATGAAGCTGATCATCGCCATCGTGCAGGACGAGGATACGTCGGCGTTGACCGACGTGCTGGTGGCCGCCGGTCACCGCTTCACCAAGGTCAGCACCACCGGGTCATTTCTCCGAACCGGGAACTCCAGCTTGTTGATCGGGGTGGAGGATGAGACGGTGCCCGCCGTGATGGGGTTGCTGCGACGCTCCTGCCGCCGCCGGACCCAGATCGCGGTACCGTATTCACCGGCGCTGGAGCCAGGCCTGCTCTACATGCCGGAGAACTTCGAGGTCGAGGTTGGTGGCGCGGTCGTCTTCGTGGCGAACGTCAGCCGCTTCGAGCGACTCTAGGCCCGATCACCCCGACGAGGATCGCCCACCCGGCAAAGGGCCGGGAGGCGATCGTGTGTCCCTGCCGGGAGGTTCCCGGCGGTGCGCGTGAGTCGTGGTCGCCTGGCGACCGGGACGGAGGTAGCTGTGACGGACAATCCCTGGGCCGCCCGCGTTGATCGTGACGCCATCGTGGCGATGGCCAGCGACCTCATCGCCATTCCGAGCCCAAGCGGTGAGGAGCGGGCGGTGATGGACTTCGTTACCGGGTGGTGCACCGACCAGGGGCTGTCGTACCAGGTCATCGCCAAAGACCCTGCCCGGCCCAATGTCGTCATCTCCATCGGCGATCCGAGTGCCGGTCCGACGATCGCGATGAATGGCCATCTCGACACCGTCCCGGTCTCCGACGCCGCCGCCTGGCGCAGCGGTCCCTACGAGCCGGTGATCAGCGCCGACGGCAGGAAGCTCTTTGGGCGGGGCGCTTCGGACATGAAAAGCTCGACCGGAGTGATGATCTATCTCATGGGGCTGCTCAAGGATGCTCCGCTGCGCGGCTGCCTTCAGGCGCATATCGTCTCCGATGAGGAGCTCAGCGGCGCCTACGGAACGGTCCACCTGCTCCAGGAGATCGCGGCCGGGAAGGTGCAGCGCCCCGATTATTGCCTGATCGGCGAGAAGAGCGATCTTAAGGTCCGCAACGCGGAACGCGGTCTGGTGGGGTTTGAGATTACCTTCTTTGGTCGCGCCTCGCACACCGCGGCGGCGCGAGCCACCGGCATCAATGCGATCGCCAAGGCGGCCAAAGGGGTGCTGGCGCTGGAGCGCGATCTCGACCGCTTCCACCCCGCCGTCGGGAAACCGGTGATCAGCGTCAACTCGATCCACGCGGGTGTCGCGCACAATGTCGTCCCTGGCGAGTGCACAATCGGGATCGATCGCCGCATCATCCCCGGTGAGACGCCGGAAAGCGCCGCGGCTGATATCCGCGAGGCACTCGATGCGATCGCCGCCGAGGACCCCGATTTTCGATACGAGATGATCGAGAACCCGCATGGCGATGCCATCCCGGCCAACATCACCCTGGAGGAATCGCCGCTCGTCCAGGCGGTGCAAGCGGGCGCGCGATTGGTCACTGGCCGTGAGCCGGTCTATTTCGTGGCGTGGGCCGGGGCAACTGATGGCCGGTTCTACCGTCAGGCCGGGATCGACACCGTCGGCTACGGGCCGGGCGGCGAGAACGCCCACGGTGCCAATGAGGCGGTCCTGATCGACGATCTCGTGACTCAGGCGAAGGTCTACGTCGAGACGATGACCCGGCTGCTCGGCGTCGAGACAGCGGGGGCGTGACCGGGACGATCTCGCGAGCGGTCGACCTTCGTCGGTGGCCCGGGTCGTGGCGACTGCCACGGCGGCTCGCGAGTCGCGGAAGGGGTGGCCGATACTGGCTCCCCGGGGTGCTCCTGCTCCTGCTGCTCCTCGGTCTGGGAGCGGGCGTGGCCGCCGAATCGAGTGGTTCTCCCTCCGGGTCGATGGT